>Ga0209491_10001499_pt1 | contig 45343 bp, 40 predicted proteins | sample BON02_FD_187213 | JGI IMG/M metagenome (GOLD analysis project Ga0209491, IMG submission 187213) | Freshwater microbial communities from Lake Bonney liftoff mats and glacier meltwater in Antarctica - BON-02 (SPAdes) (version 2) | ecosystem: Environmental > Aquatic > Freshwater > Ice > Glacier...
GCTCAACGGATAAAAGGTACGCTGGGGATAACAGGCTGATGATGCCCAAGAGTCCATATCGACGGCATCGTTTGGCACCTCGATGTCGGCTCATCTCATCCTGGGGCTGGAGCAGGTCCCAAGGGTACGGCTGTTCGCCGTTTAAAGAGGTACGTGAGCTGGGTTTAGAACGTCGTGAGACAGTTCGGTCCCTATCTGCCGTGGGTGTAGGAGACTTGAGAAGAGTTGCCCCTAGTACGAGAGGACCGGGGTGAACGTTCCACTGGTGGACCAGTTATCATGCCAATGGTAGTGCTGGGTAGCTATGAACGGACAGGATAACCGCTGAAGGCATCTAAGCGGGAAGCCCCCTTCAAAACAAGGTCTCCCTTGAGAGCCGTGGAAGACCACCACGTCGATAGGCCAGAGATGTAAGTGCGGTAACGCATTCAGTTGACTGGTACTAATTGCTCGATAGGCTTGATTTGATCCAGAAACAGCAAGGTTTAGAAAATGGCTTAGGCCAGATTCGTAAAACCTCTGTCTCGGAAGCAAGTCAAAAGCAAACATCACTACGTCGCAAAGCGACGGCAGTGTAAGAACATGGAACATTCGGTAAAGCCGCATAGCAATACCGACTGATGTTGTATCCCTGATAACTTCAGGGAGCGTTTCTTTCTCGGTTTGGTGGTCATAGCGCGAGCAAAACACCCGATCCCATCCCGAACTCGGCCGTTAAGTGCCGTCGCGCCAATGGTACTGCGTCTTAAGACGTGGGAGAGTAGGTCACCGCCAAACCTAGTAAGAAACGCATCCTCTCAAAACGATGAAACAAAACCCCTGACCAGTATATGTTGGGGTCCGAAACCCCCCTTGCGATAATTGCGCAAGACTTAAGCGTCGCGGGATGGAGCAGCTCGGTAGCTCGTCAGGCTCATAACCTGAAGGTCGTAGGTTCAAATCCTACTCCCGCAACCAAAAATACTTTAAGTTTATCAAAGGCTTAGGCCGATGCAGGGCGCCCTATGGGCTCTTTTCTTGCGTTGCAACACAGCGCAACACGTTCCCACAAGATTCCAAAGGCTTACAGCCGTTCCCATTTCCTCCGTGCAACACCCATGCGACACGGGGTTGCCCAGATGTCCAAAGGATGTTCACGGAGTGCTTAGTCATGGATTTGGCCTCATAACCTGAAGGTCACAGGTTCAAATCCTGTCCCCGCAACCAAATTACTTAAACAAAACAAATGCTTACCCTGTGGCATTCAGATACCACAGGGCGTTTTGCGTTTTACATCAACGCCACATCAACACCGGCACCGAAAAACGGCATTGGCACGCACTCGCGTGCATTCGCCGACATTGGGCTGCATTCGCGGGCATCAGACGCCGGTGTTTTGGGCATGGCGTGCTGCGATCCACTGGCTCAGCAACTTTAATTCAGGTGCGCTGATGCCCGTGGCCATCGCGTCCGAAACCTGGTTGATCATTGCGCGATCATCGGTAGTTGTCTTTTTCGTAGGCCATGACGAACTGAATTGCCCATAAGCGTAGCTGAAGCCGGTCGCCCAATCCCGCATCGCCATCTTGCTGCGCATTCCCATCGACCCGGTAAACTCTGCCGGCATGCCTGCTTGTGCGACGCATGCGTTGGCATGCAGCATGATCAGATACGCAAAGCGCTGCATGCCCTCCAGTCCGAGGTTGGCGATGACGCTCCCAGATATTTCGGGCAGCCACTTGTTCGGTGCGATCAGCTTGGGCGCAATTGTGATGGACATCAGGAATCCGTCGATCCAGTCAACAGTCACGGCGGAGCCTTTGACGAGGCGGGCCAATTCCCCCTTGCGTTCGGGCTCGGGTTCTTCTGCCTGATCCACGAACTCTTCGAGCGTGGCGTTCTGATTGACGTCCGGGTCGTCGAAAATCCAAGCTTCAATGGTCTGATCGTGGACATCAGCCATGACCGGTATCTTCTTCAGATCCCGACCTTCCAGCAGCGCCATGGCTGTGGCGGTAAAGCTTGGCGCATCCGAGTGATCGGCGGCCGCAAGAACATCGGCCCCCCGCCCTACCAGACGTGCCCAGAAGTCGCGCCGCGTTTCAAGCCACTTCCAGAGTGCCGTTTCAAGCGTACGCGGGCTGCGCTTGCCCTCTAGCACTTCATGCGCATGGTCGCTCTCCTCGAACCAGCTGCGCACGATTGCGTGGCGATTCCACCAGTCTTCGCTGGCATTGATCAGTTTGCCGCGCGCCTGTGCGGAAAGGCCGCCGATGCGTTCCGTGGCAGGCAAGGCAGCGATCAGAGCTTCTGTTGTCACGGCTTCCGGCCGCAGTTGTGAGAACCCGCACAATTCTACCATTTCGATGAGGCCCGGGACGGGCGGCAGATCGGCGGCAAGACCATCGGCCAGCGCGTGTGACAAGGTGCGTTCAAGCCAAGTGGCCGGGACTTTCACCACGCCGGTCTCATCGGTGATGCGTTGAATCAGAGCTTTTTGTTCCCGCGCCGAGCTGCACGGGATCGCATAGGCGTCCTTGATGCCGTAACCCTGTTTCAGCAGGAGCATTGCGATCTTACGGCTACCGCCGGATTGCAGAGCGATCATTATGCTCTGCGCGCCGCCGCCGTCGGGCAGCGTAGCGATGACGCTGTGGATGGTCCACGGCTTGACCGGTGTGCCGGTGGCAGTTCCCGATCTCATGGCGGCCTTCAGGGCCTGATCTACCGCAGCACGTGCGTCGTCATCGGGCATCCAGCTGCGCAGCATCACCATCTTGCCGGTCACGTCGGACGATAGCCCACCCGCAGAAGCCCGATCCGCGAGGGCTTTGGCGGCTGCCAGGCGGATCGGTGCTGCGGGGTCCAACAGCCAGAAACACGCCAGCCTGGTGTGGACAGGTTCGGGCCGGTCCACCGACCATGCGATGACATGCGTGCGCATCTCGGCTGGCATCGCGGGAAACGTCTCGGTCAGCGCAGCGTGCAGCACGAGTGCATCACCGTCGGACTGCTCAATCAGATTGCGAAACAGGTTGTCCAAAATCTCATTTGCTTCGGAGCGGTCGTTCATCGCTGGGGCGCTGTTCGAGGCATCGATGTCATCTGCGGTGAGTTCCAGCGCCTCTGGCGCTTTCAGCCCGTTCTGTGCCCAGGCGCGCGCAATCACCAGCCGATGGAACGACCTCAGCCGCCCTTGACCGGCAGCCAGTTCGACAGCATCCCCGATGGCCGCCAGAAACGCCTCGCCCCGCTTCTTGCGGTTCTCCTGCGCCATGCGCGCCGCATCCAATACCGAACCCAGCATCTCTGTGAGCGGTTCAAGCTCCGGCGCGTCCTCGTCTGTCGCACAAAGGCGCGCGATCAGTTGCCCGCCCAGCGCGGGCCGGTGAAGCAGGGCAAAGCTTGCGCGATTAAGGACCTCGCGGCGGCCGTCGAAGTCATCGTGAAGCCGGGCGAGTTCCGCCAGTGTTGTTTCAAGCTGTCCCTGTGCCAAGCTGCCCATCCTCTGAATCGCGATCTTCCGTTCCTGAATACCCTATTCGCCCATCCCGGCATTGTCACCGACCTGAAACACGACTGCAGCGATCACCCATTCTCCGCTCGGCTATCCGAGCACAGGCGAACAAATATTTTGATCTTCACGCGAAATATCGCTGCTGACGCGGGTTGGACCGCGAGCTATGCTTGTCCATGATCTTCGCATTTTACGATCTCGAAACCACCGGCCTTTCGCCTGCCTTCGATCAGCCCCTGCAATTCGCCGCCATTCTGACGGATGACGAGTTCAGAGAGATCGAGCGGGTCAATCTGCGTTGCCGGATCGCCCCGCATATCATCCCTTCGCCTTGGGCATTGGCGGTAACTGGCGTGCGCCCAGCGCAGTTGCTGGACCCCGCCCTACCGACGCTCTTCGAGTTCACGCAAGAGATCGGTGCGCTGATTGATCGCTGGTCGCCTGCGATGTGGACCGGGTTCAACAGCATCCGGTTTGACGAGGAGATGCTGCGCCAGGCCTTCTACCAGAACCTCCAGCCGGACATCTTCGCCACTCAGTTTAACGGCAATACGCGTTTTGATCTGCTGACGGCCCTCTACGGCGTCTGGCACCGCCAACCTGACCTGCTTGAGTGGCCCGTCGATGAAACCGGGCGCGTGCGTCTCGGGATCGCGTGCGCCAGCACTTGTTCTTGGTCGAGGACGGCGCATCAATGATCGTCGCGTCGACCAGCGTGCCCGAGCGCAGCGTGATGCCCTTGTCGGAAAGATGGGCGTTCACACCTGCAAAGATAGCTTCGGTCAGACTGTGCCGCTCCAGCAGGTGCCGGAAGTTCAAGATGGTGGTCTCGTCCGGGATGCGGTCATCGCCCAGTTCGATCCCGGCAAAGCGGCGCATCGCCTCGCTGTCATACAGCGTCTCTTCGGCCATCGGGTCGCTGAGCGCATACCAGTCCTGCAAGAAGTAGATCCGCAGCATCGTCTCGAGCAGGATCGGTGGGCGATCGCCCTTCGGCCCCGCCTTCGGATAATGCGGCTCGATCAGCGCCAACAGCCGCGTCCAAGGAACCACCGCATCCATCTCTGCGAGGAACAGTTCCCGTCGCGTCTGCTTCTTCTTCATCGCATCGCGAAGGCCAGGAAAGGCGGGCTGTTTCGGCATCGGCGGAGCTCCTCGCGGCGATGCCCAAGTCTACCAGATTGCGCCGAAAGTGGCAGGTTCTTCAGACGTTCCTAAAGTCGATCATGGCTTGAACGGGCGGTCGAGTTCCCGCTGCCCGGCAGCGGTTTGCCTTCAAACCGCGAGAGGGGCCTGAGCAAAATAAGCTGACGCCTTGCGCAGAATCTCGTTTGCCTGCCGAAGCTGGCGCACCTCACGTTCCAGTTCTTTGATCTTGTCACGCTCAGCACTGGTCGCACCGTCCCGTGCCCCGCTGTCCTTTTCCGCCTGCCGAACCCAGACCCTCAATGTCTCCGGGATGCAGCCAATCTTAGGGGCAATCGCAGCTACCGCCGCAGATTGCGTTTCATAGGAGCCTTGATGCTCCAACACCATGCGAACGGCACGCGCCCGCATCTCAGGTGAATAACGATTTGATGTCTTACTCTTTTCCATAGCCCTCATCCTTAGTCAGGTTGAAGGTCTCCGGCAAACAAGGGGCGGTTCAATTACACGAACAGATAACTTCCTGCGTTATCCCATTTCAGGCGAACGGTCTCGCCGGACGCTACGTTCTGCACCCCATTGCGCAACGGTGCGCGGATCGACAGGTCTTCGCCCCACGACGTCCGCGCCGAGATCAGCTGGCAATCACCCAAGAACGTCACATCGGTGATGGTCGCCGGCAGTCCGGACGGGGCGGTGGCGGGCTCTATCCGGATATTCTCGGGGCGCACCATCAGCACGCCTTCGCCCGGGCCATCCGCGCGGCCATGCACCGGAACTTGCGCAATAAGCGTTCCATCGGCAAAGCGTGCGTCAGCGTAACCGGCACGCATATTCTCGGTTCTGGTCTGCAGGAAATTGGAATTTCCCATGAAGGCTGCCGAAAACCGGGTGAGAGGATCGCTGTAAAGCTGGGCGCCGCTGCCGATCTGCTCGATCTGACCATGGTTGAACAGCGCTATTCGATCTGACAGGCGTAGCGCTTCTTCCTGATCGTGGGTGACATAGAGAATGGTCACCCCGGTCTGGCGGTGAACGCGCTTGATTTCTGTCTGGATCTCCTCGCGCAACTTCTTATCCAACGCGGAGAGCGGCTCGTCCATCAGAAGGATGGGCGGATCATAGGACAGGGCGCGCGCCAGCGCGACGCGCTGCTGCTGCCCGCCAGACAGAGCGGCGGGCATCCGGTCACGGAACCCTTCCAACCGCACCAGCGCCAGCATCTCGTCGACACGGGCTGCGATCTCTTTGGCCGGGCGTCGACGGACGCGCAGCGGGAAGGCGATATTCTCTCCCACGCTCAGATGCATGAACAGCGTATACCGCTGGAACACCATGCCGATATTGCGCTTGTGGCTGGGCCGCGAAAGGATGGAGTGGCCGTCGAGCAGGATGTCGCCTTTGTCCGGTTCCAGAAATCCAGCAAGAGTATAAAGTGTGGTGCTTTTTCCCGATCCGGACGGACCGAGAAACGTCAGGAATTCCCCGCGGGGAACCTCAAGCGAAACATCGTCGATGGCGCGTATCTTGCCAAAGGATTTGCCCAGATTCCGGATGCTGAGAAAGGCGCTGTCGGTCATCGGTCAGCCTTTTTGCGAAACAGGACGGCCAAGAGCATTAGCGCCAAAGTGAGAAGGATCAGGAGTGAGGAGGCTGCGGCGATGACTGGCGAAAGATCCTGACGAAGCGAGCTCCAGATCCGCACAGGCATGGTTTGTAGTGTCGGGCTGGCCATGAAGATGGCAATGACGACCTCGTCCCATGAAACCAGAAAGCTGAACACCATTGCTGCGAATAGGCCGTGACGGATGGCGGGGAAAGTGACGCGCAAACGGGCTTCCCAAGGGTTGGCACCGCAGAGAATTGCGGCGTCTTCGACGGATTTGTCAAAGCCCGACAGGGCTGCGGAAATCGGGATGATGGCGAAGGGCAGCGCCAGCACGGTATGGGCGATGACGAAACCAACTAATGTGCCATTCAGCCCGATCTTGAGAAAGAAGGCATACAACGCCACGGCAAACACGACGACCGGCAGGATCATCGGCGTGAGGAAGGCCGCCCGCAGGATTTCTCGCCCTCGAAAACGACCGCGCACCAGCGCAAAGGATGCAAAAAGGCCAAGCGTGGTGGACAGGATCATCACGAGGATGCCGATCTTCGTGCTTGTCCAGATTGCCGCCATCCAGCGCGGGTCGGCGAAAAACTCATGATACCAGCGAAGGGTCCAACCGGGGGGGGGGAATGCCAGCCACTGAGACGACCCGAAGGACAGCGCGACGATGAACATCACCGGCAGGATCAGGAACAGCATCACCAGCACGACGATCGCTACCAATACCCAGCGCAGCCCGCCCATTCGATTGAAACTCAGCAGCATCTCATGCCTCCCGTCCGGGCGTGCCGAACAGATGAACCTGCACGGCATAGAGCGCCAGCGTCAGGACAAGCAGGACAAAGGCGGCGGCACCGCCAAGCCCCCAGTCCAGCAGGGATTGAACCAATTGGGAAATCAACTCCGCCAGCATCATGTTCGATGTTCCACCCAAGAGGGCAGGCGTCACGAAATAGCCAAGTGACATCACAAAGACGATCAACCCACCCGACAGGATCCCTGGCACGCTGAGCGGCAGGAGAACCCGCCAGAAGGCTTGCCAGCGTCCGGCCCCGCACAGCGATGCCGCCTGTAATGTGGCCGGATCTATGGTGCGCAGCGTGGATTGCAGCGGAAGGATGAAGAACGGCAGCATGATATAGACCATGCCGATTGTCACGCCTGTAAGGTTGTTGATCAACGATAAGGGTTCATCAATGATGCCAAGCGCTTGCAGGCTGCGGTTGATTACGCCCGTCGATTGCAACAAGACCATCCAAGCATAGGTTCGCGCCAGAAGATTTGTCCACATCGACAGCAGGATGATGCCAAATCCGATCGCGGCCCATCGCGCGGGCAGGATCGACAGCAACCATGCCACCGGATAGCCCAACAGAATGGTGACCGTGGTCACGACCGAGGCCACCATGAAAGTATTCCAGAAGATCTTGGCATAGGTCGGCGTCGCGAGAAGGGTTTCGTAGTTCTGCAACCCCACATCAGGCTCGGTGACAGAGCGCAGCAAAAGCGAGACCACTGGCACAACGAAGAAGATGGCCAGAAGCAGCATCGCCGGAAGGGCGAGGCCGATGCCCGTGCGGCGCAGCCGTGGTCTGTTCGCTGCAGTCATTCAGCCACTCCTGGCACCAAATAAATGCCCCGAACGCACAATGCGCGATCGGGGCCGTAGAGTGTTCAGATGGAATTATTGCGCCTGCCATGCGTACCAGCGATCTGCCACCATGTTGCGGTTCTCGCCCCACCATTCCAAGCCCAATGTGACCTGATTCGCGCCATCTTCCGGCAATGTCTGCACCTTGCCGCTGCCCGCAACGCCGCCTTCGACATCTTCGGCCGTGATGATATCCATGAACCGTTTCTGCCCTTCCGGTGACGCGGCTATGGCAAGAAACTTCATGGCCGTGTCCTTGTTCGGAGAACCCTTGGGGATCACCAGAACATCGGCGGAGGCAAGGTTGCCATTCCACTGGATTTCAATCGGCAGGCCCGAGGATTGCAAGGGCCACAGCCGGATATCCCAGAACATGCCGATTGGTGCCTCGCCAGAGGCGATCAACTGCTGCGATTGCGCGCCGCCGCCCCACCAGACGATATCACCCTTGATTGTGTCAAGCTTTGCAAAGGCGCGATCAAGATCCAGTGGATACAGGTCTTCGGGGGCAACCCCATCGGCCAGAAGTGCAATTTCTAAAGCGCCGGGAGAGGACCATTTGTAGAAAGTCCGCTTGCCGGGGAACTTCTCGGTATCGAACAGGTCGGCCCAGCTTTCAGGTTTGGCGTTGCCGTAAGTGTCGGTGTTGTAGCCAAGCACGAAGCTGAACGGAAACGACACCACCGCATGATCCGTCACGAAACGCGGGTCGATGGCATCCCGGTCGATGATCGAGAAATCCAGCGGTTCCAGCAACCCTGCCTCGGCGGCCTGATAGGCAAAGTCGAACTCGACATCAACCGCGTCCCAGGTGACGCTGCCCGCTTCGACCATCGCTTGAAACTTGCCGTAATCCGTCGGGCCATCCTGCAGGATCGTCACTCCGGACTCTTCGGTCAATGGTGCGCCCCACGCCTCATATTCAGCGTCCTGGGTGCTTCCGCCCCAAGCGGTGAATACCATCGTTTCTGCCTTGGCCATTCCAGTCATCGCGACAGAAACGCCGATGGCCAGCGCAATGGGTTTCAACTTCAAGTGCATTTTTCTCTCCATCTGTTGTCAAGAGCGACGCTTGGACCAGTTGGCTGGGCGGACCCGGTTCGTTCGCCATAAAGGTGAGTATTGCGTTAAAGAATACTTGCAGTGTCGAAAAAACGTCACATTTGGTGGTTTTTCGACACTGCGTTCGGATGGATGTAGCCTTTGGTATGATTGCCGATCTGGCCAATCCCCCAACATGCCCTTTTTTTTCCGACGGGGTTCTGTTAGCATCTTTTGAGTGGATATCAGGCGGAAGACAGATATGGATGATCACCTGCGGGCCAAAGGCGAAACCGTTCGGCGAGAGGTTTTGGGCGATGGGTATGTGGATCGGGCGATGGATGGCGCAACTGCGTTTTCACAGCCCTTTCAGGACGTTCTGAACGAGTATTGCTGGGGCATGGTTTGGAGCGACGAGGCCCTTGATCGCAAACAGCGCAGCCTGATCAACCTTGGTATGTTGGCCGCGCTAGGGCGGATGCATGAATTCCGGACCCATTATCGCGGCGCAATCCGCAACGGAGCGACGCAAGAGGAATTGCGCGCGGCAATCGTACAGATCGCCGTCTATTGCGGCGTTCCGGCAGGCGTAGAGGCCTTTCGCGCCGCCAATGAGGTCAACGCTGATATGGCAGGCGAGAGCGCCGCTGGCTCTGGTTCGGACTGATAGGGAACGCCGGGTGGGGGCTTTCTAGGCGCCGGTTGCCCATGCGTTCGGTTGTCCGCACGGGCTACCCGCCTTTTCGATCAGACGCCCGCCGGGTTGTCCAGATCCCGGCCGATCGCCTTGAGATCCGAATACCGATCTCCGATCCGGTGGTGCGGACGCCCGCCCGTCGAGGCCCCCAAGGCGGCCACAAGTTCATCATGCCCAGGCGCATCGGGAATGGAAAACTGCACCGTCAGGTAGTGGGAGCGCCGCCCGCTGTCATGCTTATCCATCAAGGGAATCTGGATCTGAGTGTTGGCAGGCCCGCGACTGTTAGTGAAGCCAAGATAGGTCTTGGCCCCAAGAGCCTCACGATAGAAGTTGCCAAACCGCAGCGTGTGGATCAGCGCCGAGCCATGCTCAAGCTCAGAATCCGTCCCGGCCAAGGCGGCTTTTCCGTAAGCTTCAATAGCATCGCCCGATCCGGCCAATCCTACCAGCATATCGGTCAGCATCTTGCCCAGAAGCGGTGCGATGCGATTGATATCAGGCGACAGATCCTCGACGTAGCCACGCCCGTGCCAGGGGTTCTTGACCACGGCGGCCACACCGATCATGCGCAGCGGCGGGTCGGCCGCGCGTTCGCCTTCGCGGTGGATCATTTCGTCATAGGTGACGACTTTGCGCAGTTCCGGAAACATCAAACTCTCCTTGTTCAGACGCCGCTGATACGGCGCACTTTTCCTTCGGTCTCGTTGCCCTGATAGATGCCGAAGGCACCATTTTGGGTTTCCTCGCAATAGCGTTGCAGCATACTGCGTTCGGCAGAATTTTGGATCAGATCCCATGGGATGTCCGCCAAAGGGTAAAAGCGCAGTCCGGCTGGGGCCGTGCCGCGCACTTGTCCATGGTAATAGATTCCATGAGTTGCGGCGCTGCGGTCTTGAAAGACGGCATAAAGAAAATCGACTTCCGCGCTAAGACCCTGTGACGCCAAGGCGTCGCGCAATCCTTCGATGCTGGGGCGTGGCTGGGGTGACAGAGGCAAAGACAGCGCACCATCGGCTGCCAGACTCATCAAAACCGCGCCATCCTGCATCAGAACCGCACCGACGCGGGCACCAGGGGTTGCCGCGACGGCCTCAACCAGCTCAGTATCGGCATCGACCGAGAAGTAGCGGCCCCGGAAGTATCCCAACGGTGCCCCTTCGCCAGTGGAAAAATCAATCACCCTGCCAATCAAAACGATATGATCGCCCGCATCAACAAGCCGCTCCTGACGGCAGGCAAAGCGCGCCAGAGTGCCGTCAAGCATCGGCACACCACCCTGGCCTGACTGCCAGGCGCATTGATCGAACTTGTCAGGCGCACGGGAGGCAAACAGCGCAGAGACGGATTGCTGGTGGCTGCCAAGGACATTCACGCCGAAATGGTCGGCTTCAGTGAAAGTCGCGCAGCTATGGGCCGATTTGGCAAGACACACCAACAGCAATGGCGGGTCGAGCGACACAGAGCTGAACGAATTGGCGGTAAAGCCGCGGGGCGTGCCATCGGCCTGCCGAACCGTCAGCACGGTGACGCCAGTTGCAAAGCTGCCGAAGGCATCGCGCAAGTGGCGCGGGTCTATGGGGCGGGATTCCGGCAGAAAATCTTGAACAGTCTGGTTGCCAAGACGGGCGGGCGTTTGGGGTGCTGGCGCGGGGTGCGCCGTAAATCGCAATGGATTTGCGGCCACCTTCCAAGGGCGCAACTCGGGTTCGGCATGTGGAACCGTCGCGATCATATTCCGCGCCGCCACATGCGGATCCGCAAAGATATCAGCGACGGTATTGACCGGGCCGAACGGAACCTTGCCGCCCAACAGGCGCGTCAAGTCAGCTTTGGTGTGACGTGCCGTCCACTCGGCCACCATTGGGTTCAACACCCCGGCGTGCGCACGGCGGGCGGCGCGGGTCGCAAAGCGCGGGTCTGCCCCCAGATCGCCCTGATCCATTGCCAGCGCAAGATTGCGCCAGAAGAGGTCGTCCACGACGCCCAAAGCCACATGCCCGTCGCTGGCCGGAAAGACGCCGAAGGGGGCCAGAAGCGGGTGGCCATTGCCCTCTGGCCCCGGCACCGATCCGTCAAAATCATGCTGATAGATCGCCCGTTCACACAGGCTGATCATGGCGTCATACATCGCGATATCAAGAAACTGTCCGTGCCCTGTGGCTTCGGCTTGACGCAGGGCGGCAAGGATGCCGAATGACATCAGCGCCCCCGCAAAGACATCGCCGATACCGGGGCCCACCTTGGTGGGCATGGCGGCATTCGGCCCGGTGAGCGAGATCAGACCGCCCATCGCCTGCGCCACCACATCGTAGGAAGGCCAATCCGCATAGGGGCTTTCCCCCGAGCGCGGATCACCGAATCCGCGGATCGCGGCATAGACCAGACGTGGATTGATCTCCGCCAGCGTCTCGTAAGACAGGCCCAGACGCTCCATCACGCCGGGGCGATAGTTCTCGACCAGAACGTCTGCGGTGGCGACCAGGGCCCGCAGGTCGGATTTCCCAGCCTCGGATTTCAGATCCAGCACGATGCTTTTCTTGGACCGGTTCAGGCTGACAAAATATCCTGCCCAAAGGTTGTCCGGATCATCATTGCGAAAAGGGCCATTGCTGCGGCTTGTATCCCCGCCGGGGTCTTCGATCTTGATGACCTCGGCCCCATGATCGGCCAGCATCATGGTGCAGTAGGGGCCCGACAACATTCGGGACAGATCCACCACGCGCAGGCCCGACAGTATACCTTTTGCGTCAGTCATGCGCCACCACCCTTGCCAGAAAGGCTTGCAGAGCCGCATTTGTCGATGCCGGGTCTTCCATCAGCGCCATATGGCGCAAACCGGGCAGGATAACGGTTTCAGCTCCACTGATTTCGGACGCAATGGCATGGGCCATATCCGGACCGTTGCCATAATCCTGATCCCCGGTCATCACCAGTGTCGGGCAGGCGATGGGGGGCTGGGGTGCCACGATTTCGTCGATCCCGTCCGCAAGAATGCGGTAGAACTGCGGATAGGTGGCGGGATTGTTGGCCAGCACCCAATCGCGCACCTTTTGCATGGTCTCAGGGTTTTTTCGCTGGAAATCATCGGTGAACCAGCGGGTCAGGGCGGCCTCGACCGTCGAGGCAGGGCCATTGCCAGCCGCTTGGTCCGCCCGCGCCACGATCGCGGCCTGGGCAGGCGCGTCCCGCAGGTGGGGAGAGTGCAGAATAGCCAGACCCAAGGCGCGGTCAGGGTGGTCTTGCGCAAAGCGGCGGGCGATCATGCCGCCCAGCGAAAAGCCCACGAGGACCGCCGCCCGTATCCCCAGATCGTCCAGCAAACCTGTCACTTGTCGGGACAAAAGCTCTAGGGTTGGCAGGGATAGTGGGGGGGGCGTTTCGCCATGCCCGAGGATGTCATAGACCAACACGCGATAGTCCGCGCAAAGCGCCGGGATTGCCTGCGCCCAGACATCACGGTTCAGACCAAGACCGTGGATCAGCACCACAAGTGGCGCACCTGACGGGCCGTAAAGATCATAGACCGTGCCATCGGCTGTGCGGTTCATTCCTTTGGTTCCTTTGGTTCCTTTGGCAGCGGCAGCCATGCGACGACCTCGACTTCGACCCGGCAATCTACCAGCAGATCGCTGACGACCGCAGAGCGCGCTGGCGGATCTTCGGGAAAATACTCGGCATAGACTGCGTTGAAGCCTGGAAAGTCGGCACGGTCGCGCAACCAGATCATGGCCTTGACCACATCCGTCCGCTCGCACCCTGCCAAAGCCAGCGTTTCGGAAATGGCATCCAGCACAGAGCGCGTCTGATCTTCGATGCTGCCAATGGTCATCGGCGCCCCGTCTTTCATCGGGATCTGGCCCGTCAGATAAACGTGGTCGCCGGCGCGAACGGCGCGCGATAGCGACAGCTTGCGCCCGCCAATCACCAAGGGTCCGCCGATCACTGTCTTGCCTGTTATCATAAAGCCCCCTTGTTCTTATCAAACAGACACCGCAAGACCACGTGGAATTGCGTTTTTTTCGCCAATCCTTGGCGAAAATCCGCACACCCGCACGGCTATCTGACGCACAGTGAAAACCAGACAAGCTGGCAAAGGAAAAACATTATGACCGCAATCAAAAATTATCAGATGCTGATTGATGGCGCTTGGGTTGATGCGTCGGATGGTGCGCTTTTCGAGAGTGTCAACCCAACAACGGGCAAGGTCTGGTGCCGCGTGCCGGAGGCGACGGCCGAAGACGTGGACCGCGCGGTGCAGGCGGCGCACAGGGCGTTTTCGTCTGGTCCCTGGGCCGAGATGAGCCCATCGGCCCGTGGCCGCTGTCTGCGCAAATTGGGGGATTTACTGGCAGAGCAGTCCGAAAATCTTGGCCGCACAGAAACTATCGACACCGGTAAGATGCTTAAGGAAACGCGCTGGCAGGCCAAGTATATCGCTGAATTCTTTCACTTCTACGCCGGTTGTGCAGACAAGATTTCGGGCGAAACTCTGCCCATCGACAAGCCGGACATGTTTGTTTTCACGCGGCGAGAGGCTCTTGGTGTCGTGGCGGCCATTGTGCCTTGGAATTCGCAGCTGTTTCTTGTGGCCGTAAAGATGGGCCCCGCACTGGCGGCGGGCAACACGGTCGTTCTGAAAGCATCCGAACATGCCTCTGCCGCCATGCTGGAGTTTGGCGCGTTGATCGAAGCGGCGGGATTTCCGCCGGGCGTGGTCAATATCGTGACGGGACATGGTGATCCGTGCGGGCGTGTGCTGACCTCGCACCCGTTGGTGGCGCGAATTTCCTTTACGGGCGGTGCCGGTGCCGGGCGCGCGGTCCTCAGCAACTCGCGCGAGAATTTTGCGCAGGTCTCGCTTGAGCTGGGTGGAAAATCGCCGTTTATCGTGTTTGAGGACGCCGATATCGACAGTGCCGTGAACGGCTCTGTGGCCGGAATTTTTGGTGCCACAGGTCAAAGCTGCGTGGCGGGATCACGGCTTTATCTGCACGAAGATATCGCGGATGCGTTTCTGGAAAAGATGGTCGGCATGGCCCGTCAGATCAGGATTGGCGACCCCTTGGAAGATGATACCCAGATGGGGCCGCTTTGCACCGCTGGCCAACTGGCAAACATTGAACGCGAAGTGGCCCACGCGAAAACAGAAGGCGCGCGCATTTTGTGCGGTGGTCAGCAGCCCGAAGGATTGGGTGGCACGTATTACGAACCCACGATCGTCGATTGCCCGCGTCAGGATCTGCGGATCGTGGATACGGAACTTTTCGGCCCTGTTCTCAGCGTCCTGCGCTTTCGCACCGAAGCAGAGGTGATTGCTCTGGCCAACGACACCCAACACGGGCTGGCGGCGGGTGTCTTCACGCGGGACGGGGCACGGCAAATGCGGATGGCAAAAGCTATACGCTGCGGGATAGTCTGGATCAACACCTACCGCGTTGTCTCACCCATTGCGGAATTTGGCGGCGTGAAAGGCTCTGGCTATGGTCGCGAAAGCGGTTTTCAGGCGATGTATGATTATACGCGCCCGAAAACCGTCTGGGTCAACACCTCGACCGAACCGATGGCCAACCCCTTCGTCATGCGTTGAGGGTTGTCAAGACAAGTGCTTCGAAGGCCAGCCCCTGCGGCTGGCCTTTTCAATTTATAGCACTTGATTTGGTGGCGAAAAAACTTTCAAAACGTCGAAATTTCGACATTCCCGTTTGTTGTTACCCTCATCATCAACGTGAACCGGATCGCAGCGGAGAATGAGATGAAGTTTCAATTGGCCATCAATCTTGAGCGCATAGACGACAGCCTGGACATGAAGGAAGTCGCGCGCCACACGCTGGAAATGGTGCAGATGGCCGATCAGGGTGGTTTCAACATCGCCTGGGCGGCAGAGCATCACGCCTTGGAAATGACCATCGCTCCAAACCCGTTCTCGATCCTTGCGTGGTGGGCGGGCCATACCGATCGCATCCGTCTTGGGACTGCTTGTGTTGCAGCGGCCTATTGGCATCCAATCAAGGTTGCGGGCGAGGCTGCATTTGTAGACCTGATCTCGGGCGGGCGGCTGGAATTCGGCATCGGCTCGGGTGCCTATCAGCGCGAGTTTGACCGGATGCATCCGGGTCTGAAACAGTCTGATGCCTGGCGCTACATGCAGGAAATGCTGCCAGTGGTGCGCGCTCTGTGGAAGGGCGATTATGCCCATGAGGGCGAAAACTGGAGCTTTCCCACCGCAACATCTTGCCCCAAGCCCCTACAGGCCGAGGTGCCGGTCTGGGTCGCGGCCCGCGCGCCGATCACCTATGATTACGCGGTCAAGAACGGCTGTAACATCATGTCCTGGCCCCTGACTCGCGATATGTCCGAAGCGGAAACCTACATGGACCGGATGAATGAGGCGGTGGCCAACAACCCCGGTTGCAAGCGCCCCACAATGGCGATGATGCGGCATGCCGCCGTTTACGCCAAACAGGACGACTGGATGGTGCCGATCCGTGCTGCACAGCGGCAGCTGTCGCAATTTGAAAACCTGTTCAAGAACATGGGGGATGTCGAGAATGGTTTCCCCAAATCGATCCCGTTCGATCAGCTTGGCAATCGCGCCGAGTATGACCCCGAGATGCTGCAACGAAACCTGATGTTCGGCACACCGGATGAAGTGATCGCAAAATTGAAGATGTATCAGGCCTTGGGCGTGGATGAATTTATCTACTACGCCAGCTTGGGGTTGGGTTTGGCAGAACAGAAACGCTCTCTCGAACTTTTCTGCAAAGAAGTCATCCCGGCTTTTGCCTGAAAGGATAAGTCATGAGCTATGTTGAAGTCACCCGTCGCGGACGAGTGCTGGAAATCACGCTGAACAAGCCCAAGGTCAACGCGATTGACATTGAGATGAGTCAGGACATGGGGCGGGCCTTTGCGCAGTTGCGCGACGATCCAGATCTCTGGGTTGGTATTCTGACGGCACAGGGCGACCGAATCTTTTCTGCCGGATGGGATCTCAAGGCGCTGAACGCGGGCGAGATGTCCTTGGACAACTGGTGGGAGACGGCGGATTACGGCATCGGCGGATTTGGGGGGCTGACGGAAAACTGGAAGATGAACAAACCGGTGATCTGCGCGCTGAATGGCATGGCCATTGGGGGCGGGTTCGAGATTGCCATGTCCTGCGATCTGATCATCGCGGCCGATCATGTGGAATTCGCCCTACCCGAGATGCCTTTGGGCATCGTGCCCGATGCAGGCGCCTTGCAGCGTCTGCCCCGGCTGATCCCGCGCAACATTGCCATGGAAATGCTGCTTTTGGGGCGCCGGATGTCCGCGCAAGAGGCCGCGCATTACGGGTTGGTCAACAAGGTTGTGCCCAAGGCAGACCTGATGGAAGCGGCGCGTGCCTGGGCTGATCAGATCGCGAGTTCTGCCCCACTTGCGATGCAGACCGTCAAGGAAGTCGAACGCGCCATTCAGGCTATGCCTTTGGAAACCGCCTTCAATCACATGCGCACCGGCGACCTGCCGACGTATCGCGCCATGCTAAAATCCGATGATGCAGCCGAAGGCATTGCCGCCTTCGTCGAAAAACGTAATCCCAACTTCAAGGGCAAATAGATGTATCCTGATCCCAGATCCGTCACCCGAGTCACCACAGTTGGCGCGGGCCCCATCGGCGGCGGTTGGGCCGCGCATTTTCTGGCACGCGGCTATGACGTGACGGCCTATATCCATTCGGAAGCTGAAATTCCGGCGCTGATGTCGGTGATTGATACAGCCTGGATCAGCCTGACCGAGTTGGGCCTTGCGCCGGGTGCTACGCGAGATCGGCTGCGGATCACCGCCGATTTGGCAGATGCCGTCAAAACAGCGCAGTTCATTCAGGAAAGCGCGCCTGAGCGGCTGGATATCAAACAGGCACTTTACAAAAAGCTGGGCGAACTGGTGCCGCGCGATTGCGTGATTGCATCCTCGACGTCCGGTTTGATGATGACCCAGATTCAGGCTGACTGCATGACGCCGCAGCGCACAGTCATCGGCCATCCGTTCAACCCGCCCTATCTTCTGCCCTTGGTCGAGGTTGTTGGCGGGAAGGGCACCGAGCCCGAGGCAGTGGCATGGGCGGTTGAATTTTACCGGATCGCTGGCAAGGCGCCTTTGGCGATGAAAAAGGAAATCCCCGGTTTTGTCGCGACACGTTTGCAAGAGGCGCTCTGGCGCGAGGCTCTGCATATGGTCGCCAATGGCGAGGCGACGCCCGATGATATTGACAATGCTCTGATGAACGGGCCGGCACCGCGCATGGCCGTTCAAGGCCAATGCATGGCGTTCCACGTTGCCTGTGGTGAAGGTGGCATGGCGACAAACCTTGACCAGTTCGGCCCGGCGCTGAAATGGCCTTGGACACGGCTGGACGCGCCCGAGTTGACGCAAGAGCTGCGCGACCGCATGGTAAATGGCTGCAATGATATTGCGGCGGGCAGGCATTTCGAAGACATGGCGACTACGCGCGACCGCGAGATTGTAGCGGTGCTGAACGCGATACGAGATGCGCGGCGCTGACGATCAAAGACGGTCCTTTCGCAAAACTTCCAAAGGCTTTGTCGTGCTACGGTTTTGCAGAGCCTGAAGAAAACGCGACAGCGTCCCTGGCCAACTAGGGGCGTTTTCGTGTTCAGGCCATGCCAGACGATATTCGCTGGGGCGCCGGCCAAAGCACTTTCCAAAAGAGAACGCGAAATGCGAAAGGGTGTTGAAACCAGACGCAGTCGCGATGTCGCGCACGCTTAGATCCGTGGAAATCAGCAAAACGCGCGCATGTTGCAACCGCAACAACAGGCCGAACTGAACCAGAGTGCAGCCGACGGCGTGCTTAAACTGCCGTTCCAATTGACGTTGCGATATCCCTAAAGCCTCCGCGATATCCGGAATGCTCAGCGGCTCAAGGATATTCTGTTCGATCAGGCTTATGGCCTCGCGGACGATTGGTATCAGCGTATCGGTGCCTCGCCCCATGATCCGGCGCTGGGGAGCGGTTGCTGGACGCACAGGATGGTGCATCAGTTGATCCGCAATTTCGTCAGCCAAGCCTTCGCCGTGCGCCTCACCGATCAGGCGCAACATGAGATCCACGCCCGCAAGGCCGCCAGCGCAGGACATTGCCGTGTCGTCGATGTTGTAGATTTGCTCAACAAGATCAATATTAGGAAACTGCTCTTGAAACCCCGGAGCATATGACCAATGCGTCGTGATCTTGCGCCCTGAGAAAATGCCAGAGCGGGCAACCAGATAGGCACCCATCTCGACCGAACAGATGCGCGCACCCTCTCGTGCTTGTCTGCGGATCCATGAGAACAGCGTCAGGTTGCGATAACTTTCGGCCCCCCAGCTGCCCAAGACAAAGATGATTTCACCGCGTCGGTTGCGATTTTCAGGAAGCTTCGCGGGCAAGGTAAACCCATTGCTCGCCTTGATCTCGGCGCCATCGAACGACTCAACATCCCAAGAATACAGAGGCTTTAAAGCGAGATAGTTCGCAATGCGCATCGGCTCGATCATGGTCATCAGCGTCGACATGTTAAAGCGCGGAACAACCAGAAAGGTTACGTTCATCACCATGGCATCTTTGGTCTTCGATGACGAAGAAGGCGCCGATAAGGGATGCTGTTGAGTAGTGTTATTTTTCGACATGTATCCAGACTATATGGCGAAAAAATGAAATGAAATAGGATTCGACAGTAGAAGATATATGAAAATATGGAGGCCGGAATGAATTTCGATGTGGTGGTGACATGCGCGGTGACAGGGGCAGGGGATACGACGGGAAAAAGCCCGCATGTGCCTGTGACACCAAAAGAAATTGCTCGTGAAGCCATCGAGGCCGCCAAGGCTGGCGCCTCGGTTGCCCATTTGCATGTGCGCGATCCTGTGACAGGAAAGGGCTCTCGCGACCCGGCGCTGTTCCGCGAGGTTGTTGACCGCGTGCGCGACAGCGGCACCGATATCGTCATCAATCTTACTGCGGGAATGGGGGGGGATTGGACGCCTGATCCGCAAAACTGGGCGTTGCCTGGGCCCGGGACCGACATGATCGGACCGGACGAGCGGCTGGCCCATGTGAAGGATTGCCTACCAGAAATCTGTTCGTTGGATTGCGGCACGCTGAATTTCGGCAATGACAACAGCATCTACATCTCTACCCCACCGATCCTGCGACGGATGGCGGCGCTGACCAAGGAATGGGGCGTGAAACCGGAACTGGAAGTGTTCGAATTGGGCCACATCCGTTTCGCCCGCCAGATGCAGGCCGAAGGTCTGCTGGCTGATCAGCCGATGTTCCAGTTGTGCCTTGGGATTCCGTGGGGCGCCGATCAGACTGTGGAAACCATGAAAGCGATGAAAGAACACCTGCCACCCGACGCAAGCTGGGCCAGCTTTGGCATCAGCCGCATGCAGATGCCGATGGCTGCCGCAGCTGTGGCCATGGGAGGCAACGTGCGTGTTGGTCTGGAAGACAACCTTTTCCTTGATCGCGGCGTGCTGGCGACGAATGCGCAACTGGTCGAACGTGTGATCGGCATCATCGAGAGAATGGGCGCGCGTGTCCTGACCCCGCAAGAGGCGCGCAACAAACTGAAACTTCGCGGCGCGGACGCCTGAGGGATGGTAGGGATTGGCAACAGCGGCAGCCTGCAACTGAAATCTTTGGTCAAGCGTTATGGCAGCTTTACCGCAGTCGAAAACGTAAACCTCGAGATTGAACGAGGAGAGTTTCTGACGTTGCTGGGCCCATCAGGTTCGGGCAAAACGACGCTGCTGATGATGATGGCCGGGTTTCAGGACATCACATCGGGCGACATATTGCTGGACGGCCAATCGATTGCCGCGATGCCCGCGGAAAAGCGTAACTTCGGCATGGTGTTTCAGGGCTACGCGCTGTTTCCGCACATGACCGTGCGCGACAATATCGCCTACCCGTTGTCAGTTCGCAAACGCCCAAAATCAGAGATCAACGCCAAAGTCGACGAAATGCTGGATCTTGTTCACCTGACAGATTTTGGCCATCGTTTTCCAAAGGAACTGTCCGGCGGTCAGCAGCAACGTGTGGCGCTGGCGCGGGCTTTGTGTTTTGCGCCGCCGGTCTTGTTGCTTGACGAGCCCTTAGGCGCTTTGGACAAAAAGCTGCGGATCGAAGTTCAGGCGCAGCTGAAGGAAATCCACAACCGTGTCGGGACCACATTTGTCTTTGTGACGCATGATCAGGAAGAGGCGCTGTCGATGTCTGACCGCATCGTGATCATGAACCATGGCCGCATAGAACAGGTCGGCACTCCGTCAGACCTGTATCAACACCCGCGCACGGTTTTTGCGGCCAGCTTTCTGGGCAAAAGTAACTTCTTGCACCGCAATGATGCAGTCTACGCGCTGCGCCCAGAAAAGATCGACCTTGCTGCCGCAGGGGCAGGGCAGGGCGCTAATACAGTCAGCGGCATAGTGCAATCGGTCACCTACTTTGGTGCAATGCTGAAATATCAGGTCCAGGTGCCAGAGTTGGGCGAAATCGAGGTTGATGTGGACGCCTGGCGCGGGGGCGCGCCCGCGGCGCAAGGAACGGCCGTTGATCTGTCATGGGCCGACGCCGCTGTGGTGCAACTGCAAAGCGAACTGAATTGAAAAAAGCCAAAGCTGGGACCAACCCGGTGACATGAAGCAGGGCCAGATCGGCCCATCCAATGGAGGAGTACGAAATGCAAGATAAACAGTTCATGCGTGAAACTTTGCTTGAAGGCGCTCATGCGTTCCAGGCGGGCAAGATGGGTCGGCGCAGTTTCCTAGCGCTTTGCGGCATGGCGGGCTTTGCCAGCGCCTCGGTCCTGGCAGGTCGCGCAGAAGCGGCCGCGGGAGAGATCGTGATGTGGAACTGGGGGGGGCAATCCGAAGAATGCCATACCAGCGCCATCGGCAACGCCTTTACCGCTGAAACCGGTATGCCACTGAAGTTCGACACTTCGGGGCCGCTTCAGGGCAAGATCAAGGAAATGGTCGACAGCGGCAATGTCACCGCGGATGTCTGCGATGCTGATCTGTTTGACGCCGTAGCCTTGGGCAAGACCGGCCATCTGGAGCCAATCGACTATTCGGTCGTCGACAAGACCAAGACGATAGATGGCTATGCGCTTGAATACGGCGTCTCGATCATCCTTTATGGCTATGCCTTCATGTATGACACCCAAGCTTATCCCGATGGCCCGCCAACCTCGTGGGTCGATTTCTTTGACACAAAGAAATTTCCCGGCACCCGGTCGCTGTACAAATGGGCCAATGGTTCCCTTGAAGCGGCGTTGATGGCGGATGGGGTTGAGAAGGACCAGCTTTATCCGCTGGATATGGACCGGGCCCTAGCCAAGATCAAATCGATCAAAGACGACACGATCTATTGGGGATCGGGTGCAGAAGCCCAGCAGATGATCGTGAACGGCGAAGTCTCGATGGGCATGGTCTGGCAGAACCGCGGCCGCTCGATCGAGAAGGATACCGAAGGTCGCTACAAGCTGGTGAACAATGGCGCGATTGCGATGCCGGGGGCCTATATTGTTCCCAAGGGCAATCCGGGCGGGCCTGCGGTGATGCAATTCATCGCGACCGCGCAATCGGTGCCGGCACAGCTTGAGCTCTTTGCCTGCCTGGGCATGACGCCGACAAACTCCGAAGCGATCGCCGCCTTGGCAGAGTCGGATCAGCCCTATTCGATCACCTCGGCGCAGAACTTTCCCAATGTTGTGCTGAACGACCCCAACTGGTGGGGCGAGAACACCGATACAGCGGTCAACGCGTTCCTCGAAGCGATCAGCTGACCTCTTGCCCGGCGGTCCTCCACCGTATCGCCGGGCACTTCATTTCCCAGCCAGGTTGCCGCCAATGCGTGCCACACCCCGCCATGCCCTGAATGCCGGATGGATTCTGGTGCTGCCCTTCGTGGCGCTTGTCGGTGCCTTGTTTCTGGGGCCGATCTTCAACATCCTTTGGCTGAGTGTCAGCGACCCCACCCCCGGCCTCGGCAATTATGCCGAGCTGTTTACCTCGGACTCGCTGGGTCGGATCCTGTGGACGACGCTGCGGGTCTGCGTGATCTCCACGGCAATCAGCGTCGCACTGGGGTATTCCATCGCCTATGCCATGGTCCACGCGGCCGATGGCAAGCGCAACAAGATGCTCGGATTACTTCTGGTATCGTTCTGGATTTCGGTGCTGGTGCGCACCTTTTCCTGGCTGATGCTGCTGGGCCGCAATGGCGTGGTCAACAGCACCCTGGAGACGATCGGCATCATCTCTGAGCCGATCTCGTTCATGCGCAACGAATTGGGCGTGCTGATTGGCATGGTCCATTACATGGTGCCCTATGCGGTGCTGCCGATCCTTGCCTCGATGCAAAGCATTGACGGGCGCGTGGTGCAGGCCTCGCGGTCGCTTGGTGCGACGGGCACCCAGACATTCTGGCGGGTCTACCTGCCGCTGACCCGCGCAGGGCTGGTAGCCGCCGCCCTTTTGGTCTTTATCATCAACCTTGGCTTTTATGTGATCCCTGCGGTGCTGGGCGGCGGCAAGGTGCTGATGATAGCCGAATATATCTCGGTTCAGGTGCTGGTCACGTTGCAATGGGGCACGGCGGCGATGCTGGCGGCACTGCTGTTGTTTGGCGTACTGGCGCTGTTGTTCCTTATGTCGCGGTTCATGAAGCTGTCGACCGTCTTCGGGGGAGCAAAAGCATGAAAAAAGGCCTCTTCGCACGCTTCAATTATGGCTTGGCATGGGTGCTGCTCGTTCTTTTGGTGGCACCGGCACTGGTGGCCATTCCGGTTTCGTTGACGCCGAAGCGGTTCCTGTCGTTCCCCACCGACGAGCTGTCGCTGCAATATTACCGCAAACTTTTCACCAGCCCTGAATGGTTGTCCAGCTTTGGGCAAAGTGCGGTGATCGGCCTGTCCTCCACATTGCTGGCCACGACCATCGGCACGCTTTGCGCCATCGGCCTTTGGCGGGTGTCGTCGAGGGCGAGCGAGGTGATGCGGGCCATTTTACTGTTACCGCTGGTGATCCCACCGATCATTGCGGCTATGGCGTTTTATCGGCTGTTCGTCCCGCTGGGCTTGATCGACAGTTATATCGGGCTGATCCTTGCCCATACTGTGCTGTCCGCGCCTTTGGTGCTGATCACGGTATCAGCGTCGCTGGCCGGATTTGATCCGCGGCTTGAACAGGCATCCCGCAATCTTGGGGCCTCGAACTGGACGACAATGCGCCGTGTGATCCTGCCGGGGATCAAGCCGGGCGTCTTGGCGGGCGCCGTCTTTGCCTTCATCTCGTCCTGGGACGAAATCGTCGTGACGCTCTTTTTGTCGAAATTTAGCGTCTACACGCTGCCGCGCCGCATGTGGAACGGCATCCGCGAAAACACCGATCCAACCGTTGCCGCAGCAGCCGTTGTCCTGATGCTTGTCACCTTGGTGGCATTCAGCATCTGGGCCTTGGCTGCGCGGCGCCAGAGACCGACCGAATAGGGGACCGAAGTGACCACCGACAACCACGAAACAGAATTGCTGCTTACCACAGTCCGCGCCTTCATGGAGGCCGAGATACTGGGACACGAGGAAATGGTGGATCGCACCGGATCGGTCCCCGAAGAGCTTGGCCGTCAGATCGAGGCACGCGCCAAAGAGGCCGGGCTTTATTCGGCCAACATGCCCGAGCGGGTGGGCGGCGGCGGGCTGTCGATGAAGGCAATGTCGCTGATCGAACGCGAATACGGCAAGACCAGCCATGCGCTGCACAGCTGGATTGGGCGGCCGACAGAGCTGCTTTTGGCCTGCGAAGGCGATCAGATCGACACCTACCTGATGCCGGCCGTGCGCGGCGAAAAGCGGGAACTGTTCGCGCTGACCGAACCCGAGGCGGGATCTGACGCCATGGGCATGAAATCCAACGCCCGCCGTGATGGCGCGGACTGGATCCTGAACGGCTCAAAGCACTTCATCTCTGGCCCCTGTATGCCCGATTTCGCGATTGTCTTTGCCGTGACCGGAGTTAATGAAACCAAACGGGGCCCACGCAAGCGCATTACCGCCTTTCTGGTCGATGTCGGAACACCGGGGTTCGATATCCGAGAGGGCAACAAATCGGTCAGCTATCGCGGCTACAAGACCTTTCAAATGTCTTTCGACGATGTGCGCCTGGGGCCCGGGCAAGTGTTGGGCGAAGAGGGAAAGGGGTTTGAATTGGCGGGCCAATGGCTGGGTATGGGCCGGGTCTGGGTCGGCACCTGCTGTTGTGGCAAGGCCGAACGGATCATCGGTCTGGCCACCGAATGGGCCGCTAGCCGCAAGCAATTTGGCCAGCCGATCGGCCAGTTCCAGGCCACAGGTTTCAAGCTGGCGGATATGGCCATAGGCCTGCGCACCGCCGACTTGCTGGTGGCCGATGCGGTTACCCGTGCCGAAGAAAATCGTTTGACCGATGCCGACGTATCGATGGTGAAAGTCTATTGCTCGGAAATGCTGAACCGGGTTGCGGATGATGCGGTTCAGATCTTTGGTGGCATGGGCCTGATGGAAGAACTGCCGATTCAGCGCCTGTGGCGGGACAGTCGGCTGGAACGGATCTGGGATGGCACGTCAGAGATTCAGCGCCACATCATCACGCGCTCTATCTTGAGGCCTTACGGAGCATGACGCCCAAACGTTGCACAAACCTTGCCCGCCTTCTTTCCCCCCGCCACATTGCCTTTATCGGTGGCCGTGACGCCGAAGTCGCTATCAAAGAGGCCGAAAGGATTGGCTTCAAAGGCCAGATATGGCCGGTCAATCCACGTCGCGAAACCTTGGCGGGGCATCGCTGCTACGCATCGGTGGATGATCTGCCAGAGGCGCCGGACGGTTGCTTTCTTGCGGTGCCTGCCGCTGCGGCCATTGCCACCACCGAACGGCTTGCGGCCCGCGGGGCGGGCGGCATCGTGTGCTATACGGCGGGCTTTCGCGAAGCAGGCAAGGCCGGTGAGGCGTTGGAGGCAGATCTTCTGCGCGCGGCGGGCGATCTCGCACTGGTCGGTCCCAATTGCTATGGCGTAATCAACTATATTGACCGTGTCGCGATGTGGCCTTTTGCACATGGCGGCGGTTCGCCCGGCTATGGCGCGGCCATCATCACGCAAAGCGGCATGTTAAGTTCCGACATCACCATGAGCCAGCGGTCCTTACCGTTGACCCATATGATTTCTTGCGGCAACCAGTCCGTCCTCAGCCTGGAAGATTTCGTCGATCATCTTATCGACCATCCTGCCGTGCGGGCCATCGGAATGCATATCGAAGGTCTTCGTGACGTGCCCCGCTTTGCCGAAGTTGCCCTGCGGGCGGCGCAAAAGGGCATCTGTCTGGTCGCGCTGAAAACCGGATCGTCGCAGATCGGCGCAGCGCTGACGGTCAGTCATACCGGCTCTTTGTCCGGCACTGATGACCTTTACGATGCCCTGTTTGCGCGCGTCGGTGTCATCCGGGTGAAATCTCCCGCGCAGTTGCTGGAGACATTGAAATTCCTTTGTGTCGCAGGTGCGCCAAAAGGCAACCGGGTCTCAGGTTTCACCTGTTCCGGGGGCGGAGCCACCATGCTTGCCGACCATGCCGAGACCATCGGGCTAACATTCCCCACCTTTGCAGACCCGGCGCGAAAAACGTTGACCGCCCTTTTGCCAGACATTGCCACTGTGTCGAACCCGCTGGATTACACCACACCGATCTGGGGCGATCCGGTACGCACAGGCCCGGTCTTTGGTGGCGCGATGGATGGTCTTCAGGCAGCCTCCGCCGTTCTGGTGCAAGATTACCCGGCTGCAGGGTTGGACGAGTCCAAGGAATACTACCTTGCGGACGCTGGTGCTTTCATAGCCGCAGCCAAAGCGCGGGGAATACCGGCGGCCATCTGCGCCACATTGCCCGAAAACCTGGACGTGGAAACCCGCGACTGGCTGATCTCGCAAGGCGTTGCCCCGATGCAGGGCCTGACTGAAACGCTGGATGCCATCTACGCGGCTACGCTTTGGCAGGTGCGGCGCACGCAGATCCTGGCTGATCTGCCCAAACCGCTGCACGTTCTTCCTCAGATATCTGCACCGACCATAATGGACGAGGCTGCGGGCAAGCAGCACCTGCGCCGCCTTGGCCTGCCGATCCCGCATGGCGAGGTGGTCGACGCAAGCAACGTCGCTGCCGCGGCTGCTCGCCTCGGCTATCCGGTCGTGCTGAAAATGATGGGGCCAAGGCTGGCCCACAAATCCGAAGCGGGCGCTGTGGCGTTGGGTCTGGCCAACGCCGAACAGCTTGCCAAGGCGTTGGCAAAGATGTGCGACGATGTTGCGCGACACGATCCGCTTTCCGTCACCGACCGCTTTTTGGTCGAACAGATGGCCCCCCGCCCTTTGGCAGAGCTGCTGGTGAACCTGCGGCGCGATCCGCAATTTGGCCTGATCCTGACGGTGGGTGCGGGCGGCGTGCTGGTAGAGCTGCTGGACGATGCCGAAACGCTGCTGCTGCCCGCAACCCAGACCGATATTCTGCACGCCTTGCAGCGTCTGAAAGTCGCGCGTCTGCTGACAGGCTACCGGGGCACTGCGCAGGCAGACCTGCCCGCCCTTGCGCAATTCCTCGTGCGACTGGCCACGATCTATGAGACCGAGGCGCACACCCTGACAGAGATTGAAATCAATCCCCTGTTCGTGACCCAAACCGGGGTCTGGGTCGTCGATGCTCTTATCCAAACAACAGGGGCCGCATGACCCTGCCCAGTCACCCAAACCCGGCCTTGACGGTCGGAGACGACAACAAGCAAGGCTGGAACCAGCCGCACCAGCGAAGGGCCGGGTTTCACAACGCGCATCTCTTGTTTCGGCGCACGCTGATGGTGCGCGCGCGTCGCGTGCTGGAGCTGAATCCTCTGCCGGATGCCGATATCGCTCGGCAGGTCGCAAGCTCAGGTCTGACCGCGCACCCTGCGTTTTCGGCGCTTGTTGTGGCCCAGGGAGCGAGCAGCCTTTTTGAAGCCGCCGCCCCCGATTTTGCCACAAATCGCGTGCATTCGCTTCAATCCATAAGCAAGATGCACATCCACCTGATCATTGGGGAGCTGATTGCCGACGGCCATATTCACGCCGATGATCGAGTTGGGGATCTGCTGCCCTGGATCGGCTCGGCCTATGCGACAGCGCGGGTGCAGGACGTTCTCGACATGAACATCGATAATGACTTTTCCGAAGATTACAGCGACCCACAGGCCGATTGTTTTCGTGAGGAAGAGGCGCTGGGATGGCGACTTCCCAAAGACGATCGGCCGGAACAGACGCTGAGTGATTTTGTGGCCAGTCTGACAGGCAGCGGCACGATGCAGACAACCGGGTATGCGCGATACAAATCCGCCAATACCGATGTGCTAACGCTGATCGCTGCAGGTTTCGTTGATCTTCAATCAAAGATCGAGACAATCGCGGATGCTGCGGGCTATGAGGGAGCTTTTCATATCAGCCTCAGCCCTGAACATCTTCCGGCGTTCTCGGGCGGCGGGTGCCTTTCTGCCCGCGATCTGGCCCGCTTTGGCTTGCTGTTGGCACGCAAAGGGCGTGCGGTGTTTGGTGCCTCGGTCGGGTCGGCTGATTTTCTTGGAACGACGATGACACATGCTGGGGTCTTACTTGGGCCCAAGCGCGGGATCATCCGCTATTCAAACCACATCATGACCAATGGTCGCTGGATTGGCCATGCCGGCTACGGCGGTCAGTTTCTGATGGTCGACACCCGGTCCGGGCGCGTCGCCGCTTTTCTTAGCGTGTTGGAGAATGAATCAGGCTACGACGACGATTATATGTCGACGGTGATCGACGGTCTTGAAGCGATCTGCTGTTGTGGATAAATGTCGCAAAGGCTTGGCCCAACATACCGATTTCAGGTGGGCAGTACCGTGAAATATCGTCTCCGGATGGTAAATAGGACCCTTTCCAGCAACTAGGCCGTTGCTTTTGCCCATCTTCACCGCGGCTTTCTGCGCAATGTCGATGTGCGGGCCGACATTGTGGCGTGGATAGGTGAGACCGAAACAGCAGCACTGATCGGGCAGAAAAAACCAGCCGTTGCAGCGTTGCGTGTTATGGCGATTGGATGGGCCATCTCGGCCAAAAGGACGTCTTAAGTGGCTTTGGCCAGATGACAATCTCCCAGACAGTATCGTCTTTAGCCTTGGCGCAAGCTGGATGCGAGCGGATCGTGACTACGCATTTGCCCCTTCGTCTATTCGCTATTGGTGCGTCGGACGACTTATCTCTACTGCGTTCTTCTGCCTTTCGCTCCATTCTTTGCTGCCGTCGTCGCCTATGTGTTCTTTGGCCTACAAGTCGTGACCAGCGAGCTGGAACTGCCGTTTCGCAATGTTCAAAACGGGTGCCCTGACAGGCGTACTGCGTTGCAATTCCGCTGCGACTCCGTGTCCATCGACCAACCATCGGACTCGTGATTGAAATAGGGTAGAAGCTTCCGAGTCCAGTCATGTCTTCACGCGCCCATCTGCCTTTGGGCTATTCCTGCTCCGGCTGTTCAAGCGCGGCGCAAATGGCAAATCATCTCGCGATTGGGCTGGACCGTCGCGGATTGGCTGAAATGTCGTGCATCGCTGGTGTGGGTGGTGACGTGCCAAAGCTGTTGCGCCTTGCCAAATCCGGCCGCCGCATCATCGGTATTGACGGATGCGCGCTCGTCTGCGTTCGCAGCTGCCTCGCCCGCCACGGTGTCGAGCGGACAGAATACCACCTCCTGTCACGGTATCATGGCGGCCCGGCGACGTGTCTTCTTCCATGATCAGAATGGGTCGCCGCCGGTTTGTTGTCAGGCCATCACCCTTGGCCGGAAAGATGCCCTGAAGCGTTGCGTGCAGATGCTCCATCGACATGAATTCAGACAGGTCATCGGCATTGAAGCACCAGGTATCGACAACCTGCTGACCATGGGTGTTGATGATCTGGATCGCTTGCCCCTTGGACAGACGGACGGCCCGGCCCCGGCGCGCAGGCACAACATGAAGGTCCGTTGTCATCTGTCGTTTCCTTTGCCAATAGCGCTGTCGGATAAGACGGCTGGATATATCAAAGGCCAAATAGCGCAGTTTCAGTTTTGTTGACCAAATGGGCCAGGTCAAGCCATATCGGAGGCCGCAAAATGGACCCAGTGCTCATCCCACACCGGTTGCACTGCCCAAGACGAGGTTCCGCGGTAACATCTTCAGCTTTCGAATCCTGGCAATAGGGTTATCAATGGCTTGAATGCCATACATGGCCTTTGGAATTCGGATGCCTGACGTTTGACCTTTGATCCCACCCTTTTTCTTTCCGGATGTGTTTCCATCGATCTGGAGGTTGATCCGAAGTCTGCACGGCTGTTTGCCTTTGCGGCTGTGCGAGGTGAGGCGGCGCTGGTTCACAAAGGTGCCGCACTCGACCTTGCATTGGACAGACTGGAGGCGTTCTGCGACGGGGCGGCGCATCTCGTCGGCCATAACATCCTTCGCCATGACCTGCCGCATCTGGTGGCCAACCGGGCGCGGCTGGCGGGGTTGGGGGCGGCGCCGATTGATACACTTTGGCTGAACCCCCTGGCCTTTCCGCGCAATCCCTATCACCATCTGGTCAAGCACTATCACGACGGGCGGCTGCAGGTCGGGCATGTGAATGACCCCGAACAGGATGCGCGGTTGGCGTTGCAGGTGCTGGCCGATCAGATCACGGCCTTTACCCGGCTGGGGCAGGAGGCGCCGGACGCCCTTTTGGCCTATCACCATCTGACGACGCGGGGCGAAGCCTCTGCCGGGTTCGGCGCGCTGTTTCAATTCTTGCGCGGCCCGGCACCTGATGAAACCGCCGCCCATGCCGCCATCCGTCGCCTGCTTGACGGGCGCGCCTGCAATCATCGGTTGGAGCAGACGCTGGGCCGCCTCTCCGATCCGCGAAATGGCTGGCCGATGGCCTATGCGCTGTCGTGGATCTCGGTCGCGGGCGGGGACTCGGTCATGCCGCCCTGGGCGCGGCTGCAGTTCCCACAGGCGGGGCGGATTGTGCGGCACTTGCGGGACACTAATTGTGGAGCTCCGGGTTGTGCTTGGTGCGCCGAGAAGAACAACCCGAATGCCGCGTTGGAGCGCTGGTTCGGCTTTCCGTCCTTCCGCCCCCAGCCGGTCGATGAAATGGGCCGCCCCTTGCAGGAACGCATCGTGGCCGAGGCGATGGCTAGCAAATCGGTGTTGGGCATCCTGCCGACCGGAACGGGAAAATCGGTTTGCTACCAGATCCCAGCGCTGTCGCGGTTCGACAAGACCGGGGCGTTGACAGTAGTGATCTCGCCGCTGGTGGCGCTGATGGCCGATCAAGTGCAGGGGCTGGCGCGGGCGGGCATTTCCAGTGCGGTAACGGTCAACGGCATGCTGTCGCTGCCCGAACGTCACGATGCGCTGGGAAAGGTGCGGATGGGGGATACGGCGATGCTGCTGATCTCGCCTGAGCAGTTGCGATCGCCGTCGATCCGCGCGGTACTGCAACAGCGCGAAGTCGGGCTTTGGGTGTTGGACGAGGCGCATTGCGTCAGCAAATGGGGCCACGATTTCCGGCCCGACTACCGCTATGTCAGCCGATTCATCAAGGAATTCTCGGGCGATACCCCGGCGCCGGTGTTGTGCCTGACCGCGACGGCCAAGCCCGAGGTGGTGCGCGATATCCGCGACCATTTCCAGACGCGCCTCGGGGTGGATCTCATGCTGTTGGATGGCGGTGCGGTGCGCATCAACCTGTCGTTCGCGGTGCTGCCCACGCAAAAGGCGACCAAGCTGACCGATATCCTGTCGGCGATCGAGGCGAACCTGCCGTCCGAAGGCGCATCGGGGGCGGTGGTCTACTGCGCCACGCGGAGTGCGACCGAGAAGGTGGCGGAGTTTCTGAAAGGGCAGGGGCTTGCTGCGGATTTCTTTCACGCAGGCCTGCCGCCCGACCGCAAGCGCGAAGTGCAAGAGGCCTTCCGCACCGGCCAGTTGCGGGTGATCGCAGCGACCAACGCCTTTGGCATGGGCATCGACAAGCCCGATATCCGCCTCGTCGTGCATGGCGACATTCCGGGGTCGCTGGAGAACTACCTGCAAGAGGCGGGCCGTGCCGGGCGGGATCGCGCACCCGCCAATTGCGTATTGCTGTTCAGCCCCGAGGATGTGGAGCGGCAATTCTCGCTTTCGGCGCGATCCCGTCTTGCCCGGCACGAAATTGGCGCGATCCTGATAGCCCTGCGGCGGATGGAAAAGCACAAATCCGGCGAGGTGGTTGCCACGCCGGGCGAAATCGTGCGCGAGGAAAAGGATCAGGAGTTCGAGCGCGACAAAAATACCGACGACACTCGCGTGAAAACCGCTGTGGCCTGGCTGGAGGAGGCAACACTGCTGGCCCGCGAGGAAAATCGGGTGCAGGTCTTCCCCTCATCGCTGCGTATCCGTTCGGTTGATGAGGGGGCGGCCATCCTGGAGCGGGCGCAGATCACCGGGGTCAGGCGCGCCCAACTGATGGACCTTGTGCGCCATGTAATGAATGCGCCCGCCGATGCCGGGGTATCCACCGATGATCTGACCGGGGCTTGCGGCTTGTCGGGGCGCGAGCTGCACCGGGCTTTTGCCGACCTTGAAGTGTTGGGGATCGCCAGCAACGACACCGCCATCACGGTCTATGTGCATTTAGGGGTCGAGGATGCCTCGGTCCGGCGTCTGGATCACGCAGGCCGGATGGAAGCTGACCTGATCGCCTTGCTGCAAGAGGCGGTGCCGGATGCCGATGGGTCCGAGGCGCAACCGCTGAACCTGTCTGAGACCTGCCAGGCGTTGCGCGAAACGGGCCACGCGCAGGTGCGCCCCGATCTGGTAGAGACGATCCTGCGCGGCATTGCGCAGGATGGCCGCGATCAGGACAGTGGGCGCGGCAATCTGACCCTGCGGAAGGTTAGCCGCAACACCATCTTTGTGCGGCTGGAACGGTCCTGGCTCACGGTCGCCCGCACCGCCGACCTGCGGCGGCAAGGGGCACATTTGCTGCTGGCGCATCTTACGGGCAAGGTCGCCAAGGGTACGCGCGGCAAGGACATTCAGGTCGAAACCACCCTTGGCGCGATGCTGGATGCTCTGAACGGCGATGCGCTTCTACGGTCCGAGGTCAAGGACATGACCCGCCTGATGGACCGCGCGCTCTTGTGGCTGCACGAACAACAGGTGGCCACCTTGGGCCGGGGCCTGACCGTCTTCCGCCCGGCGATCACCGTGCATCTGAACCCCAAGGGCGGGCCATTTACAGTCCAGCACTTCGCGCCGTTGGAGGAGCACTACAGCGAGACGACGATCCAGACCCATGTGATGGCCGCCTATGCTGAAAAGGGGCTCACGGCGATGGATCAGGCCCAGCGCCTGTCGGAAGACTACTTCGTGCTGGACCGCGATGCTTTCCTGCGCCGCTGGCTGCCGGGGCGAGGCGCGGAAATCCGGCGGCAGACGACGGGGACGTCATGGCGCACGATTGTTGATGCGCTGGACAATCCGGTGCAAGCCGAGATCGTCCGCGATGACCGCGAACAAACCAACGTGCTGGTTCTGGCAGGGCCGGGGTCGGGCAAGACGCGGGTTCTGGTACATCGCATCGCTTACCTCATCCGCGTCAAGCGTGAAGACCCCCGCGGCATTCTGGTACTGACCTACAACCGCCATGCTGCTGCCGAGATCCGCGAACGTCTGCGCCGTCTGATCGGAGATGACGCGGCAGGGGTGACGGTGTCGACCTGTCACGCGCTAGCGATGCGCCTGATGGGGGCCAGTTTTGCGGGCGATCACGAAGGCCCGCGCGATTTTGATGGCATTGTCATGCAGGCGGTGGCCCTGCTGCGCGGCGATGGTCTGACCAAGCCTGAAGCCGAGGCGCTGCGCGAGACTTTGATCCAGGGCTATCGCTGGCTTTTGGTGGATGAATATCAGGACATCGGCCCCGAGGAATACGCCCTGATAGGCGCGGTGGCGGGCCGGTCGCTGGAAGACGATCTGCGCATCAGCCTCTTTGCCGTGGGTGACGACGACCAGAACATCTATGCCTTCGCCGGGGCCAGCATCGACTTTATCCGCCGCTTTGAGGCCGACTATGCCGCCAAACCTGTCTGGCTGACCGAGAACTACCGCTCCTCCGCCCATATCATTGGGGCGGCCAATGCCGTGATTGCGCCTGCCGCCCAGCGCATGAAGGCGGACCACGACATCACGGTGAACCGCAGCCGCGCCAAGGCGCCGCCGGGGGGCCACTGGGCCGCACTCGACCCTGTGGCGCAAGGGCGTGTCACGCTGCTGGATGCGGGAGGCGATGCCTCGCAGGCGGTGGCCGCGCTGGACGAACTGGTGCGCCTGTCACGGCTGGACCCGGATTGGGCCTGGCGTCGCTGCGCAGTGATCGCTCGCGACTGGCGGCGGCTGGAACCGGTGCGTGCTTATGCCGAGGCGCTGGGCATCCCCATCGACATGGCCAATGAAACCCTGCCCAGTCTTTGGCGCCTGCGTGAGATGCAGGGCTTCATACGCGCGCTGCTGGCTGACCGAACGCGGCTGCTGTCGATCCCCGATCTAGTAGCAATCCTGAACGCACAACCGCAGTCGCGCTGGACCAATTTGATCGGCGAAGGCATCGGCACTTTGGCGCGCGAACTGGTTGAAAAGGCCGCGCCGGTGTCCGACATCGTGCAATGGTTCGGCGAATGGTCGCGGGACGTGCGGGGCGAGCAGCGTGGGCTCCTTCTGATGACCGCCCACCGCGCCAAGGGGCTCGAGTTCGATCATGTTGCCATCTTGAACGGCGGCTGGGACCGACCCTCGCGCGGCGAAGACGCCGACGCTCCGCGCCGCCTGTTCTATGTCGCCATGACCCGAGCACGCGCGACCCTGTCCGTGCTGACCGACGCTCCGCACGCCTTCGTCCAATCCGGTGACGCAATCCTGCCCCGTCGCATCACCCCCGACACCGCCGCCCTGCCGCGTGCCCGCCTGCGCTATGTGCCGCCTGATCCAAAGCTTGTTGACCTGTCCTTCGCGGGGCGCCTGAAAGCGAGCGATCCTTCGCTGAATGCTATCGCCGCCGCCTACCCCGGTGACCCCGTTCACCTGATCCGCGATGGCGATCGCTGGCGTATCGACAACGCGCAGGGCCAAACCCTTGCCCGGCTGTCACGTGCCTTTGCACCGCCCGATGGCACGACCTTCCTGCGCGGCGAGGTTGCAGCCATTCTAAACTGGCGGCGAGAGGATGGGGGCGAAGATTTCCACCACCTGCTCCGCCGTGATGCATGGGAAGTGGTCTTGCCGGAACTGGTGTTTGAAGCAGACGGGGGAGCGATCATAGCGAAGTAGGATGATGGATGAACTCCGTATTCAAACGTGTCATTGGCCGGATTTCTTGGCGTGATCGAGGTGGCTTCCGCTGGCTGGCTTCCAACGCGCTGGCTTCCTCAGGTGGATTCTTGACAAAAATAGTAAAATCCACCCTGCAACGAAGAGAAGGCGTTGTAAGCGTATGTAATAAAATGATTTATTTTAACCTCATCGCTTAGGTGGATTCCGCCTGGATTCCCCGGTGAAACTGCCTGTCGCTAGCGAAATGCCGCGCTGCGCCCCCCCGTATACGGATAGGGCCGGGGAGGAACCATGCCAGGGGGGGCGTTGTCGTGCCTTTGTGGATTTGCTGCGTTGATGTGATTCCTGTCCGCAAAGTGTCTGCATACAGGCAGGCGTTAGTTGGTGATCGGTTGCAAATCACCTAATCCAATATATCGAGCTCTTCGTTGATATCTTCAATCAGACCACTTCGCTGCGCAGCGGTTTCTCCAACGCGCCCGGCAAATGATGTAGCAAGAAGACGTAGGGTGCTGACAAAGGTGGTGTAGGTCGGAATCAGGCCGTAGGACGCGATATGGCAGTGCAGCACGATGTCGGAATATCTTTTTGCGCGCGCCAGGTTGCTATGGTCGGTCAGGGTAATGACCCGCATTCTGGTCGTTTGCGCATAGGCCAGAATAGCCCGTAGATCCTTGGGTTGCGCACCGTGGGTCATCAAAACCATTACGTCGCGCGGCCCGGTCATAGCTAGGTCGTCAGCCAAGGGGCTGTCGTTCAGACCCAGAACATGAACATTGTGCCGCAGCCGGGAAAACAGGACCCTACCATAGCGGGCGAACCATCCGCTGGTATCGCGTCCCAGAAACCAGACTCGCGGCGCCTCTTCGATCAGTTGCGACGCCCGCTGCAAGGTTTCGGAAGTCATTTCCTCAAAAGTACGGGTCAGATTGTTTAGCTCTAGGTCAAGATGCTCACCGATGGTGCGTCCCAGCACGACCTTTTGCGAAGCGGACACCGAATAGCTGTAGGGCTGTGTGCGGTTGCGCTCTTCGCGCGCCTGAATTTTGACTTCGTCGAAATCGGCATAGCCAAGGGCGCGAAAAAACCGAGCCGCGGTCGCTTTTGAAACAGAGGCAAGCTGGGCAAGCTCTGTCGCGCTGTGGGTTTCAATTAGTGTGGGCATCTCCAAGATGACTTTCGCAAGCTTTTGTTCGCTTTTGGTTAGCCTTGCGATTCGCTCTTGGATCCGCAGTGTGAGTCGGGTTGACATTTTTTATTTCCACATCAGCATCTTAATATTTCATTTGACACAGTGAAACAACTGTTTCACTATTTAGGAACAGAGAAACAGCGGGCTGGAACTGTGAAACGCTGCAATGAAACCGTAAGAGGAATGCGTGTCAAAATCAAACATCATTCGCCAGCAGATCTGGGCGAAACTGAAAGATGTCGCCAAACCGGACACACGGTTCGACATGAACTTTTCCGAGGTCATCCCCGACTTTGAAGGCTCGGACAAGGCAACGGATCGCATTGTCGGGATGAAGGAGTTTCAAGACGCAGAATTCCTGTTCATCACGCCCGACAACTGCCTTGTTGATCTTCGTCGGCACCTGATCGAGCAGGGCAAGACTTTTTTCATGTCGACCTACGGCATCTATCGCGGATTTCTGATGATCGAGCCGGGCATGGTCCCGAAAGGGGCCGAGCTTTATGCCGCTTGGCTGGATGGGATGGAGCATTTTGCGCGCCCTGTTTCGCTGGCGGAAGTCGCAAAACGTGGGCCGATCGACTTTCTTGTGACCGGGGCCTCGGCTGTTTCAGTGGATGGCGTGCGGTTTGGCAAAGGTCATGGCTTTTTCGATCTCGAATGGGGCATGTTTACCGACCTTGGACTGGTGGGTGACAGGACTCCGGTGGTGGCCTGCGTCCATGATTGTCAGGTTGTGCATGAAAAGCTGCACCCGACCGCGACGGATATTCTGGTTGATTACATCGCGACGCCGATTTCTTTACATACAGTAGAGCGGCGCGCGAAACGCCCGCATGGGGTGATCTGGGATCTGTTGGAACCAGAGCAGATCAAGCAGACCCCACCCTTGCAAGAATTGCGGGCCATTCAGGGATTGGCATCGACCGTCTGAAGCAACTTTATCGACATTTGAGAGAGGGTAAAATGAAAGTATCAATGAACCGCCGTCACTTTATGGGAACTGCCATCGCAGGTGCGGGGGCAAGCCTTTTTGCCCGACGTGCAGCAGCGGCAGGTAGCTCTTTCACCATGCAGGCGGCATGGGTGAATGATGCAGAGTTTGCGGGATACTTCTTGGCAATCGACAAGGGTTATTATGCCGCCGAGGGGCTGGATCTGACTTATCTGTCGGGTGGGCCCGACGTCATTCCCGAAAGTACCATCATCGCAGGGCGCGCCGATCTGGCCCTGACGCTGCCCGATACAACAATCCGGGCGATTGCCGAGCAGGGTGCCAAGTTCAAGATCATCGGGGCGCAATATCAAAAGAACCCACTCGGGATCGTTTCGTTAAAGAAAAGTGGCATCAACACGCCTGCGGACTTGGTTGGCAAAACCTTGGCGGTTCCGCCCGTCAACACGGTAACGGCCGAGGCCCTGCTGAAGTTGAACGGGATTGATGTGGCCAGTGTCAATATTGTTCCCTACGCCTATGATCCGACCCCGCTGGTCAAAGGCGAAATCGACGCCTCGCTGGATTTCGTCACCAATGTGCCCTTCACGATCTCTACACTGGGGGAAGAGGGGAATTCTTTCCTGATCTATGATTATGGGGTGACGACTTTCAACGATACCATTGTCGTCACCGAAGAAACCCTGGCCACAAAGCGCAACGAGCTGGTCGCATGGTTGCGCGCCAGCCGTAAGGGGTGGATCGAGAACCTGGTTGATCCGAACGTCTGGCCGCCGCTATGGGCCGAGACATGGTTCAAGGGAACCGGGCGCAGCATTGAGAATGAAGTGTTTTTCAACGTCGCGCAAAAACCCCTGATCGAGGCTGAAGGCGGCATTTTCTCAATGAGTGAAGAGGCTATTGAAAAGAACATTCAGGCCTTGGCAGCGGTCGGCGTGAAAGGCACGCGCGACATGTTTGACACGACGTTGCTTGAGGAAATCTGATGACGGACCCTGCTGGCATTTCATTGCGGGCCGTCAGCAAGATCTATCGTGGCCGAGGCAAGCCGATCGAGGCCCTGAAAGACATGAACCTGGAGTGTGCTCCAGGTTCGTTCACCGCTTTGATCGGCCCATCAGGGTGCGGTAAATCCACGGTTATGCGTATCGCCCTGGGGCTGGAAAGCCATGACGAAGGCGAAGTGCAGATCGCGGGACAATCTTCGAAATCTGCGACGGCCAAGGGTGTGACGGGGGTGGCATTTCAGGATGCCGCCCTGCTTCCATGGCGGTCCGTCCAAAGCAATATCGCGGTGCCGTTAGAGGTGCTGGGGCGCAATCCGCGCGACTACAGCGATCAGATTGCGCATCTGATAGAGCTCGTGGGGTTGAAAGGGTATGAAAAATCCCTGCCGGGCCAATTGTCCGGCGGAATGCGGCAACGGGTGTCTATCGCCCGCTCGCTGATCACCTCACCCGCAGTTCTGTTCATGGATGAGCCGTTTGGTGCCCTTGACCAGATCCGGCGTCGGCAGATGAATGTCGAATTGCAGCGCATCTGGCTGGAGAGCAAATGCACGGCGCTGCTGGTCACCCACGGCATTGACGAGGCGGTCTTTCTCGGCGACCATGTCGTAGTCATGCACGCAAACCCCGGCCGGGTGGTTGAGGTGTTTGAGGTGCCCTTTGCCCGCCCGCGCAGTCCGGATCTATTTTCAGACCCCGAATTTCACGCGCTGACCGATAAAATCGCCAAAGTTCTGCATGGTGAATAGATGAACTCTCATTCTGTTAAAACGCTGCGCGCGATCGTCATCATGCTTTTGGTCTGGGAAGTTGTCGGCCGAATGCAGTGGGTTGCCGGTGGTGCCTTGCCCGGAATATCCGAGATTCTGATCCAGCTTTGGAAGGATCGGGGCGACTATCCAGAGCATATATGGGCAACCGTCTATGCGTCGGGGCTGGGGTTTTTGATCGGCAACGCTTTGGCCATCGTGGCGGGAATGGCTTTTGTCCTGTCGCCAGTTCTGATGCGCTTGGCGCGCGGGATGAACATTGCAATCTTCGCCCTGCCGCCCATTGCCCTTGCGCCGATCCTTGTTCTCACCCTTTCGGGAATGGCGCCGCGCGTCACCCTTGCCGCCCTTGGGGTTTATTTCATCACAATGAGCGCCACGGTCATCGGCTTGTCACAATATGACAGCCGCACGGCGGATCTGGTGCGCGCCTATGGCGGTGGAAATTGGGCAATTATGCGATTGGTCCGGTTGCGCGGTGCGATACCGGATATCCTGAGCGGTCTGCGCATCGCCGCTCCCAACGCGGTTTTGGGGGCCATTCTTGCGGAATTCGGCGGTGGTGGTCGCTGGGGATTGGGAACCTATCTTTTAGGCTCTTTGGGGCGCGGTGATCCAGCAAGGTTGTGGGGAATCGGATTGATCGCTACGGTAATTGCCGGTCTCAGCTATGCCATCTTTGCCGTTGTCTCCGGCCGAGTTCTGGGCAGCACCAGATCGGTTACGCTGAACACCACCCTGCCGCAAGACGATAGAAGCTACAGCCCTGCGCTTCGTCTGCTGATCCTGACCGGCACCGTAGTTTTGCCCTTTGTCCTGTGGTGGGCCTTTATCAAACTGACCGGCGTGCCCGACATGATCGCCAAGACCCCGTTTGGTGTCTTTGACTATCTGTTCATGGCGGACGCCTCGCCAATCGCACGCGCAAAACTGCTGGAGGCGTTGGGGCAGACCCTGCCGATCACCGCCGTGGGCATGATCGCGGGCTTGGTATTCGCCTTTCTTCTGGCTATTTCCTCGCGGATGTTTCCAGGTTTTATCCGAGGCTTTATGCCGGTAGCCTTGGTCACTCAGACGATGCCCTTGGTGGCCCTGACACCTTTGCTAGTACTGATCCTGGGGCGTGGCTATTCGGTCACGCTGTGGATCACGATCTCGGTCACGTTCTTCCCGGCGTTCGTGTTGTTGGTGCAGGGCATTCAGCGGGTGCCGCAGTCGGTTCTGGATCTGCCGCGCGCATATGGTGCCTCGGCTTGGACCGAAATGCGGATGGTGTCGATTCCGGCGGCGCTGCCCTATCTGTTTGCCGCCACCCGACTGACAGTTCCGCGCGCCCTTTTGGGGGTGATGATCGCCGAGTGGCTGGCCACAGGGACCGGCTTGGGCAATCTGTTGAACCGCTCGCGCGGTTATCTGGACTATGGCATGATCTGGTCAGTTGCCGCCGTTTCTGTGATGGTGTCGGTTGCACTTTACTATGTTGTGCTGATGGTTGAACGGCGCACCTTGACCCGGTTGGGCATGCAAACGGTGGAATGATGATGCAAGACCTGCCCCCTTTGGACCGGATGATTGACCAAGCGCATGGACGCGAGCCCGCCGATCTGGTGCTGCGCGGGGGGCGGGTGCTCGACCTGATAACGGGTGAATGGCTGGAAGGAGATGTTGCGATCTGCGGCAGCATGATCGTGGGAACCTGCGCCAGCTATGAGGGGCGCGAGGTCATTGATGTGACCGGCAAGCTGCTTGTTCCCGGTTTTATCGATACGCATCTGCATATCGAAAGCTCTTGCGTCACCCCATTTGAATTTGACCGCTGCGTTTGTCCGCGCGGCGTGACCACGGCGATCTGTGATCCGCATGAGATTGCCAATGTCGCGGGTCTGGAAGGGATCGAGTATTTTCTGAATGCCAGCGGGCAGACGGTCATGGATATCAAGGTGCAACTGTCGTCTTGCGTGCCCTCGACCCATATGGAAACGGCTGGTGCACGGCTGGAGGCAGCAGATCTGATCCCCTATATGGATCATCCTGCAGTGATTGGGCTAGCGGAATTCATGAATTATCCCGGTGTAATCCATAAGGATCCCGGTGCGATGGCAAAGCTGACCGCCTTTCGCGGTCGCCATATTGATGGCCATGCGCCGTTGGTCACAGGGCTGGATCTGAACGCGTATATTGCCGCCGGTATCCGGACCGAGCATGAGGCAACCAGCGCCGAAGAGGCGCGCGAAAAGCTGCAAAAGGGGATGCGGGTCCTGATCCGCGAAGGCTCGGTGTCAAAGGATCTGCACGCCCTTGCGCCGTTGATCACGGAGCGAAACTCGCCCTACATCTGCCTTTGCACTGATGATCGCAACCCGCTGGATATTGGTGAGCACGGTCATCTGGATTATATGATCCGCACCGCGATTGCGCTGGGGGCGGACCCTTTGGCGGTCTACCGCGCGGCCAGCTTGTCGGCGGCCGAGGCCTTTGGCCTGAAGGACCGCGGGTTGATCGCGCCAGGCAAGCGGGCGGATATCGTGGTCATGGACGATCTGGCGAAGTGCAGGGCCGATCTGGTGCTGTGTGGTGGGCAAGTGGTCGGGGATTCAGCCTTTGCCAAGCGCAAGATCATCGCGCCTGTCGCGCGAAATTCGGTTAAACCGCCGAAGATCACCGCTGCTTCGTTCCGCACCGCTGGAAACCGGGCGGAAACGCCGGTGATTGGGATCGTGCCTGGAAAGATCATCACCCAGCACCTGACCGAAACCATCACCCCTAAGGACGGCGACAAAATGCCCGATGTCGCCCGCGACCTGATCAAGATAACGATCATCGAACGGCACGGTAAAAACGGCAACATCGCCACGGGCTTTGTGCGCGGCTTCGGGCTTCAGGCTGGGGCGATTGCGTCGACTGTCTGCCATGACCATCACAATATAGCGGTGGTAGGAGCTGATTATGACGACATGGCGCTCGCCGCAAATCGGCTGAAAGACATTGAAGGCGGATTTGTAGTGACCAAAGGTGGCAAGGTTCTGGCAGAGCTGGCCCTGCCCATTGCCGGGCTAATGAGTCTGCTGCCTTTTGAAGAGGTGCAGGCAGCACTTCGTCTGCTGCGACAGGCGGCAATAGTCCTTGGCGTCACACTTGAAGAACCGTTCCTGCAACTTGCCTTCCTCGCCCTTCCAGTCATCCCACACCTCAAGATCACCGATCACGGAATGGTCGATGTTGACCTGTTCGAGGTTATCCCATGACGTGGAACACGAGGCGGCGAAAGTCGAAAAATAAACGTAGTTTCTTCATACTGCCCTAAAGCTGATGAAGGGTCGAAACTCCAATTTGTCTTGTGGTTGCATTCAGGAAATCAAATGTGTTCGTCAGCGGAAACCTCACCCGAAGCGCAGGTGGCGATGTGGATTTTGTTGGTCTGCAGCCCGCCAATGAGGTCGGACTTTTTCGACGCGCGCTGATGCAGACACTTTAGCGTGGTTTAGTTGTTCCGGAAGGCTTCCAAAAAGGCTAGGAGGAATTCCTTACGGTCAAAAGGCTTTTTAGCGATTTCGGAAATGGTTCGTTCAATTTTGATTGCGTTCATTGGTCAGTCCATGGGTTGATAAGTTCGATGCCGCAGCCTTCGAAATCCTTCGTGTTTCTGGCAACAACTGGGGCACTTGTGGCACGGGCGATGGTAGCAATCTGGCAATCAGCCTCAGCAATCTGGCGATTTGCTGCGCGGGGCTGGGCGGCGACTCCCGCGTAAGTTTGTGCTGTCGCGCTGTCGAAAGGAAGAGTGCATCCGGAGAGATCCTGTTCGATCATCACATCGACGGCTGACTGCAGCCGGTCGCGGCGCTCACCCTCAGCGAGGATTGCGACACCTGACCAAGTGCAGAGAGGAAAGGCGAGGGTGCAAACTCGAAGCCGATGTGGTTCAATATGATCCGGGCGACGTCCACGGTTTCTCCTTCGGCATTGTCGTCTCCATCTCCCGCAGTATCCTGCCCGCCATCAGCCCATCCCGCAGCCATCCCAAAGCCTGCCACCAATCCTCATAGCCGCACCGGGCGGATGCGATCTGTTCCGGATGCGGTCGCCAGGTCACCGGACACGCGCGCACTTGAATGGTCCGCCATTTGCCGCTGGCCAGTACTTTTTCGGTGCCGACAACGACGCTGACGGCACGATCGCCATGGCGGTTGCGCTTCATATCAACCGGCACGCAGCGTGGCACGACGCCAGACATCCAGTCTGGCGTTATACCCGCGCGCGCCATTTCGGCGACGCTGATCGCCATACGGATGCCGCCGAGGCTGTCAGGCATCCCTGCGACGGTGGCGGCGATCACTTCGGTGTCGGCATGGGTGTAGCTGCCCATCTTGTGCTGACCACCGTCCACTTTGCAGCCCAGCGCCGCGCGTTGCAGCAGGACGTATTCGAGGCCAAAGCCGAAGCCTTCCTCGGTTACATTCTTTGGTGGAGGCAGTTCCAGCTGCGCTTGTTCCACCCGAAACGCCCATTCCAGCGCCGCTTGTACGCCCAGCGCGCGTTTCACCTTCGTCCCGCCAGCCCGGCCAATCCGTCCCTGCATGCTCATGGCAGCAATCCTTAAAACAGGTTCATCTGCTCAGGGCCTTCGGGGCCATCCGTCGGTCGCCAGATCCAAGGGCCTGAGGCCATGGGCAGCTGCGAGAGCGCGCCACGGATGTGCTGCTGCCAGTGGGTGAACTCCGTTGCCGAGCAGTCGCAGAGCGCGTGCCCGATAGGCCAGCCCATCAGCCATCCGACGAAGAGCGGGTTTAGTCGCCGCCGTGCCCGGCCCTTCAGGATGCGCCGCGAGACGACGCGCCCATGCGAGGCAATCATCGAAGCCCACAGCGGGCGTGAGATCGCGGCGTGCGAATAAAACCGATGCCCATGCGCCGTGATCACCGGGTCCGGGCGGGTGAAGTTCTGTTCCGCCCGGTAATGCAGGATATCCATCCGGCTTTTGCCATCGGCACGGGTGATGCTGGCTTCGCTCGATCCCTTCCAGTTCTGTGCTGCCGGGGTCGGCCACTGCGCCGCCTGCGCCGGCAGAGGCGGTGCCCCGCCCGAACCATAGCTCTGCCCAGGCCCACCCTTCGCTCCATCCGTCGCTTTCGGCGTCGACCAGTTCGTGATGCCCAGCGCCAGCGCTTCCGCCTTGCGGGTAAAGTCGCTGTTCCCCGCCGGGTTGTAAGTCGCCGTGCCAGGATGCAGGCTCATCGGTGTGGGCCAGGATGAAGATGCGGACCCGCTGGTGCGGCGCGCCGACTTCTGCCGCGCTGAACAGGCCCGCCGCAGGCGTGTAGCCCATGTGCCAAAGCTCTCGCAGGGCTGTTTCAAGGCCGAGGCTGACGTGACCGGCGACGTTTTCAAGGAAGACCCATTCCGGGGCACATTCCCGGATGACGCGGGCGACCTCGGGCCAGAGGTGATGGGCATCGTCGGCCCCACCGCGCTTTCCAGCTGCGCTGAACGGCTGGCAGAGATAGGGTCCGGGTATAGGGCACACTATAACCCCTTGAAATTGTTTAGTGGGTCCGGTTGGTCCGGGTCTTTTCACTTCCTTTTTATAGGGGGTCTGCTTGTCCCCCCCCTGATAAGTTTTCTGTAATAGACCCGGACCCACCCGGACCCAGCATTGATTTTGTTGGATTATTTTAGAGGTGTAGACCCGGACCCTACCCGGACCCAGAGCTGGCAGACCCGGACCCAATCACGCGGTCTGGTCCCAGCCGAGGCTGTTGCGCCGATACCGACGTTCGCGCTGGGCGCTGTTTCCGTGGCCGCCTACGCGGGCGCGGTACTGCCTAAAGCCCATGCTGGTGAGGGTGCGCACAACCCGGTTCTGATCAGCTTGCGTCTAGCGCGTCTTTTCCATGCCCAGCGCCTTTTCAAGGGTTTCCGCGACGGTCACACCCTCGTTCTGTGCTGTGATGTATTCGAGATAGTGGCGGATCGGCCCGTCCCAGGCATCACCTTGGTATCTTTCAGAAGAAGCGATTTTGGTCTGACGATGAGAAGCGCTCAATTTGCGCACAAACAACGACGGCAGGTGTGTCCGTAGCGCAGGTTGCGCAACGCTACGGAATGCATGCGAACCTGATCCATAAATGGCTGCGTGATCCACGGTTTGGCCCAGTTGCTGAGGCGCCAGACGCAGGGAATGGCGAATGCGACTTTCTCCCCATTGAGGTTGAAGCGTCAGCATTGGCCTTTGCTCCCTTGATGGAGGCCGAGGTGCCCCCAGCACAGGACACCGCTTACGACCATCCGCGTTGACATCACTCTGTC
>Ga0209491_10001500_pt1 | contig 45323 bp, 40 predicted proteins | sample BON02_FD_187213 | JGI IMG/M metagenome (GOLD analysis project Ga0209491, IMG submission 187213) | Freshwater microbial communities from Lake Bonney liftoff mats and glacier meltwater in Antarctica - BON-02 (SPAdes) (version 2) | ecosystem: Environmental > Aquatic > Freshwater > Ice > Glacier...
CGCGCATCGGAAGACGGTGGATTCCTTCGCCAACGCCATGCCCTTTGCCGAACTCGTGCGCGCTCTCGGCGAGACCACGGCCTCCGGCCAAAACCCGGTCTTTCAGGTGCGTTTCGCCCTGCAGAACCATCCCGTTCCGGATGTGGCCGTGCCCGGTTTGTCACTGCAACTCAGGATGCGTTCCACCGGCACCGCCCGCTTCGACCTCGCCTGCGAAATCAATGAGGAAGGTGATGCGCTCGAAGTCGCCTGGCTCTATCGGCAGTCCATGTTTCCCGTCGAAGACATCGGTGACCTGGGCCGCCTCTATTTGTCCGTCCTCGAGGGCGCATGCCGCTCACCCGAAATCCTCACCTCCGCCCTCTTGACCTCCCTGCAATGAACGAAATTCCAACCTCAGAGACCATGGACGAACCGCATTGGGTTAGCCGTTCGGCTTTCCAGATCGTCGTCTTCCTCTTTCTCTTCACGCAGATCGCGCTGTTCACCGTGCTGAAGAGCGGCGTCTCGCTTTGGTTCGCGGTGCCGCTTGTTCTCCTCGCCAGTCATCTCATGCACGGTGCGGCGGTCGGCTTTCATGAGGCGACTCACGGGCGGCTCCGCCCTAATCGGACCTTCAATGAGTTCGACGGCGTTCTCATCGGCACGTTCAGCTTCCTCCCCCCTTCAGCCTTTATCGCGCCGCCCATCAGTCTCATCATGCCTATCTCGCGACCGAGCGTGATGAGGAACTCTGGCCCTTTGTCATTTCGGGAACACCGCGTTGGGCCCGCATTCTCGCGGCGGTGCTCGAACTCACCTTCGGCTTTCTCTACACCCCTTTTCTCTTCTTCCGCACTTTCCTCCGCAAAGGCTCACCGATTCGGAATCAAAAAGTACGCCGACGCATTTGGATCGAAGCGGCCCTGATCGTCGTCGTCTGGAGCGGGATCATCGCCGCCGTTTCATTCTGGGACGTACGGCCTTACCTTCTCTGGATGTATTTTGCACCGGCCTTCATCACCGGCAACCTTCAGAGCTGGCGAAAATACATCGAGCACGTCGGCATGACAGGCCACACCGCCAACAGCGCCACGCGGAGCATCGTCGCGAAGGGCTGGCTCGGTCGGCTCGTGTCATTAACCCTGCTCCACGAACCTTATCATGGCCTCCATCACCTCCACGTTGGCGTTTCGCATGCCGAGCTGCCGGGGCTGGTTTCAGACCTCCGCCCCTTGACTCCCGGGGAGCGGCATCCGTTCCCCAGTTATCGTCACGCGCTGATGGATCTGCTCCGCTGCCTCGGCGATCCGCGCGTCGGCTCCCAATGGCGCGGGTCTCCGAGTGCTCCCTGACCGAACTAATAAAAGAGTACCTCAAACACCTGCCCTGCCGTGACCTGGTTTTTTCTAGCCTTTCGCAACCTCCTCCGCAACGCACATCGTTCGGTCACGACCATCGCTGCGGTGGCTCTTGGTTATGCGGCGATCAATGTTCTCGCGGGATTCACGACCTACATGTTCGCCAGCATCGAGGGCGCGGACATCTACGAAGAGGTCAATGGCCACGTCCAGCTCTGGAAAAAGGGAGCGCGCGACTACGGTGGTCCGGACTCCGGGGACTATCTTATTTCAGCCGATGAGTTTGCAACAATCAAAACGTTCGCCGCGGCAGATCCCCGCATCCTTCTGAGTGCGGGCATGCTCGAGGTGAAGGGCAGCCTCGACTACGAGGGCACGCCGGGATTTTTTTTCGGTCAGGCCATGGTCCCCGAGGAAAAAGACGCGATCTTCTCCCGCTCGACCGCCCTGCGCAGCGCTGACGGGAGCACTTACATCGGCAAAGCGATTACCAAAGAGACGCCCGACGCGATCGCGATCGCCGCGGGCTTGGCGGAAAACATGGGGCTCGAAATTGACTCGAGCGTGGTTCTCATGGCCCCGTCTTTCAACGGGCAGATCAATGCGATCGACGCCAAAGTTCTTCAGATCGTCGGGGTGCCCACCGAGGCGCTCAACAAACGCTACGTCTTTTTGCCACTGGCTCTCGCCCAGACACTTTACGACACGCAGGGCGTCAGTTGCGTCCGCTTCATGCTGGAATCCGAGGCTGACACCGATGCGGTCGTCGCGTCGTTTCGAGAACGTTTCCCGGCATCCTCCTGGGAGGTGATCCCCTGGTACGAGTTCTCGGCGCTTTATCTGCGGACAAAGCGGATGTTCGACGTCATCTTCGGACTCGTCTTCGCGATCATCACGACCATCGTGACGATGTCGGTGCTCAACACGATCGGCATGGCCGTGATCGAGCGAACGAAAGAGATCGGTACGCTCCGTGCGCTCGGCCTGAAGCAGCCGGGAGTGATCTGGCTCTTCAGCATCGAGAGTGCCCTTCTCGGTTTCATCGGCGCATTCTCCGGCCTCATTATCACGGTGGGAATTGCCCTCCTCGTCCGCGCGATCAAGCCAACCTGGGAGCCACCCGTGACTTCCCGCGAAATCGTCTGGGAGATTCGCTTGCTCCCGGCTTACCTGCTTTCAACCTTTGTTCTCCTCGTGATTTTCACTTCCCTCGCGGCTATCGCACCGGCAAGACGGGCGGCGAAACAGCGAATCGTCGATTCCCTCGGCCATGGGTGAGCCCGCCCGCTACGAAACGAGATCCCTTTCCCCGTCATTTTCGGAAAGACCCACCGCATCCGGCTGTCTGGATCGCCGGGATACACCCTTGCCTCTCGGGGCCGTATCACGGTACAGAGTGCGCCGCGCGGCGATGCCTGCCATTCCATAGGCGCATCACGATCTTGCCGAGTTCACACAGCCACAACACGGAACTGGCGGTGGCGGCGCAGATGCCCCAGTCGGCGGTGGTTAGAGGCATGGTGGAAAAGGCGCTTTGCAAAAAGGGTGTGTAGATCACGGCGGCATGAAGAAGGAGTGACAACGCGATGGCACTCCAAAGCCAGTGGTTTTGAAACAGGCCGTGAAAGGCGCTTTGGCTGTCTGAGCGGGCATTGAAGACGTTGAAAAGCTGAAACATGACGAGCGTGGTGAAGGCCATGGTTTGAGCGTAACGAATGTCGCCCGTGCCTTCGATGAGACCGCCGGGCAATGCGGCGTCCAGCACCAGCAGCGTGCCCACGGCCATGATCACACCGACGAAGACGATGCCTGACCACATCCGTCCGGTGATGATGCCTTCCTCACGCGGACGAGGCGGGAGACTCATCAGGTCCGGCTCGGCGGGATCAACGCCGAGGGCCAATGCGGGCGCTCCATCGGTGACGAGATTGATCCACAGGATCTGCGTGGCGAGCAGAGGCAGGACCAAAGCGCTATCCTCGGCATGGAGGCCGATCACCTGCGCCAGCAGCACGCCGAAGAACATGGTCATGACTTCGCCGCAGTTCGAGGAGAGCAGGTAGCGGAGGAATTTGCGGATGTTGGCGAAGATGGCGCGGCCTTCCTCGACGGCGGCTACAATGGTGGCGTAGTTGTCGTCGGTGAGGACGATGTCGGCGGCTTCTTTCGAGACATCCGTGCCGGTGATGCCCATGGCCACGCCGATGTCGGCCGTTTTCAAGGCGGGCGCATCGTTCACGCCGTCGCCAGTCATGGCCACGGTGGCGCCGTTATCTTGCAGGGCTTTGACGAGACGCAGCTTTTGTGCGGGATTGACGCGTGCAAAGACAGAGATGTCGCGCACGGTCTGTTTGAGCTGTTCGTCGCTGAGTTTCTCCAGTTCACTGCCGGTGATGGCGCGGCCATCAGGCGCGATACCAAGTTCTTTGGCGATGACTGCGGCGGTTTTCGGGTGATCACCGGTAATCATGATGGGGCGAATACCGGCGCTGATGGCATGGGCGACAGCCGCTTTGGCCTCCTCGCGCGGTGGATCGAACATGCCGATCAAACCGAGGAAGACGAGTTCCTGCTCCAGGCCTTCCTCCACGTCGTCGTGATCGAGCGCCCGTTTTCCTGCTGCAACTTCGCGTTGTTCGCACGGTCGGCCACGGTGAGCGCACGTTCGAGCTCGCTGCGGATCGCCCCATCGAGTGCCGCGCCGTCGGCCACCTTGACCGCGCCTTCAGGAGCATAGCCGGTGCCTTCAAAGTCCACGCGACCACTTGCGGTGATGACCGCACGCACCGTCATCTCGTTCTTCGTAAGCGTGCCGGTTTTGTCAGAGGCGATGACGTTTGCCGAGCCGAGTGTTTCCACCGCAGCAAGATGGCGCACGATCGCATTTCGCTTTGCCATGCGCTGGACACCTAAAGCGAGCACGGCAGTGACCATGGCGGGCAAACCTTCCGGCACAGCGGCGACGGCGAGCGCGACACCGAGGATTAGCACTTCAAAGATGGCCGCAAAGCCGCGCACATCCTCCAGCAGCAAGATCGTGGCGATCATCACCACCGCGATGCTGACGACGATGAGTGCAAGCCGCTTACCGACGCCGTCGAGTTCTTTTTGCAGCGGCGTGGTTTCCTGCGGCGCGGCCTCTAACATTCCGGCGATTCGTCCCATCTCGGTATTCATGCCTGTGGCGGTGACGATGGCTCTGCCATGACCGTATGTCGCGGCGGTGCCGCTAAAGATCATGTTCAATCGGTCGCCGAGGCCTGCATCGCCAGCGATGGGCGAGGTGTTTTTCAAAACCGGCAAGCTTTCGCCCGTGAGCGCCGCCTCGGCCATTTGCAGAGCGGTGGAATGAATCACGCGGGCATCGGCAGGCACGGTGTCGCCCTCCTCAATCAGGATGAGGTCGCCGATCACGATCTCCGCACCGGGAACCTCCATCTGCTCGCCATCGCGGAACACCTTCGCCCGGGCTGCCGCCATCTGGCGCAGAGCGGCGACCGCCGACTCGGCGCGTGAGGTTTGAATGAAGCCGATGATCGCATTCAGGAGCACGACGGCAAAGATCGCGATGGCCTCGTAAGGCAGCGCCGAATCGCGCTCGACGATCCACAGCACTGCCGAGATTGCCGTGGCTACGAGCAGTACGATGACGAGAACGTCTTCGAACTGCGCGAGGAACTTCCGCCACCCGGGAACCGGCTTCCTGGAGGTCAATTCGTTGCGTCCGTCGCGCTCCAGCCTCGCCCGGGCCCCTGCTTTGCTCAAGCCGCGATCCGCGTGACTGTCTTGCGTGGCGATTACGGTCTCGACCGGCTGCTGATGCGCTGTGGAATTGGCAGGTGCTTCGGGAGTGTTAGGCATGGCGCTTGGGTGGATTCAGGCCGGAATGCCCTCATTGCTCCAAACTTCTTTGGAACCGTTCACCGTTTTTGATGACATGAGATCGAACGATCTCAGAACTTCCTTTCATTTTGAGCCATTAAACGATGGAGGATGCGCGTGATCCTGAAGCGCATCGGGCGTGGGAGTGTGGGAGTGATCGACAGAAGGACGTTCATGCACAAGCATAAGCGATGCGGCCTCGGTAAACATGGGGTGTTTACCCCACGAAAGGCGAGCACCCCCGCTTGACCGATGGGGTATGAGATCCCCATTTGGTGCGCGAAGAGGGATTCGAGTTGTCAGCTTCGCTGACCTGCGACTCAGGCTTCGCCTTTTTCCATTTGGAGCACAGCTCCAACGGCAGTCCCGACCTGCGGTCGGGGGTTGTCGACGGTTTGACGGCGATCTTTTACCATTTGGTGCGCGAAGAGGGATTCGAGTTGTCAGCTTCGCTGACCTGCGACTCAGGCTTCGCCTTTTTCCATTTGGAGCACAGCTCCAACGGCAGTCCCGACCTGCGGTCGGGGGTTGTCGACGGTTTGACGGCGATCTTTTACCATTTGGTGCGCGAAGAGGGATTCGAGTTGTCAGCTTCGCTGACCTGCGACTCAGGCTTCGCCTTTTTCCATTTGGAGCACAGCTCCAACGGCAGTCCCGACCTGCGGTCGGGGGTTGTCGACGGTTTGACGGCGATCTTTTACCATTTGGTGCGCGAAGAGGGATTCGAACCCCCGACCGCCTCGGTGTAAACGAGATGCTCTACCGCTGAGCTATTCGCGCCAAATGGTGTCGGGTGAGTTGCGGACCCGATGCCGGTGAGGGGGGAAATTACGTCGCTTTTCCCCCGCTTCAAGAAAAAGTCTTGGGCCTCCCTACCGGGGCACGGTGTCAGCACCGATGAGCATGCCTTCGACAGCGAGACTGATGTTCCCGCCTCTATTGCCACTCACGATCGAGTTGGAAATGACGTTGCCGACACAGCTCGCGTCGTTGATCCGGATGCCCTGGGTTCTGTTGGCGCTCACGACGACCCGGTCAAAGCGATTCTCCCGGCAGGCCGAGTTGGCGATCTCGCGGGTCTCGGCGACGAAGATCCCCTGCTCCCCATTGTCGTTGATGTAGAGATTACGGAACTGATTGCCGACCGAGTCCCGCATGAAGATACCCTGGCTCCCGTTTTCGATGAACTGGGAGTCGGCGATGAGATTGCGGTTGAATTTCCAATCAAAAGAGACCGCTGCACTGCGATTGTTGTACAGCTTCATCTGGGTGAAGGTGCTGTCCTCGGTCTCGTAGGCGGCGAGTCCGTCGAACTCGTTGTTGTAGGATTCAAAGTCGTGAACCTCGACGCGGCGACAGTATTTCTCGAGGACGATACCGCCGGACCGGCAATTGTGCGTGATGACGTTGCGGATGGAAATGTCCTCGGTGCCCCGGACGGTGATCCCATTGTTTCGGATGTGGGACAGCCCGCCCTGATCGCAGGGACCGCCGCAGCATTCGAACTGCTGAGCCCCTCGATTGCCATCGATGACGAGATTTCTCACGACGACGTTTTTTACGATCCGGGCGACGGGGGTCTCGGTGCTACCAATGACGATGACAGAGCAGTTGGCGGAGTCGGTGAGGCGCAGGGTCGTCGCGGTGCTGATTCCGTGGAGTTCGACATTGTCCCGGTCGATGACGATGGCGGCGCTCACGGGGAAAAGGGTAGGACCGAGGATGACACGACCGCCTGAGGCAGGGAGTTCACGAATCGCGGCATTAATGGCAATGTCGTCACCCGAGGCAAGGTAGATGGTCGATTCTTCCATTTCCGAAGGTCCATCCGGAACCGGCGCGACGGGGGTGGTGGTCGTCGCCGCGTCCTGTCCGCTGCGGACGAAGCTGCCGCTGAACATCAAAGAGAGCAGGAGGGAGCAGATTAAGGTGGTGGCGAGTGACCGATTTGTCATGATGTTCCGTGTTCCCACCGGGGTCATCCCGGGCGGAAAAGGGAAAACGTCATTGGCTTCGGGCGATTTGCAAGGGCTCAAATGTGAGGAAAGCCGGTCGGTTGGCCGACGGGAAGGCTGCAATGCGCGGATATGTCGCTTTATTTCCTAGTGGAAACTTGCGGGAATGCACTGAGTTTGAGACTGTCTCACGGTTAACGACCGTATTCCTACTTTTAAACCCATCTCTCGCCTCCTGACACTGCCCTACAATGAGCCAGCGCCGTCCTTCCGATATCCCTGTTGCCACTCCGACGACCCGTCCACGAAAACCGGCAGCTTCGGCTAAGAAAGGCGAGGAGAAACCAGCGGAACCCGCATGGACGGTCGATGATGCGTCCGAAACCTACGGCATCAATCACTGGGGAGCCGGCTACTACTCGATTTCCCGTCGCGGCGAAGTGGTCGTGGATCTCACCGACCGCGCGACCGGGTCGCCCCATGCGGTGAGCATTCCAAAGATCCTCGACGAGCTCGACGCCCGGGGGATCAGGCCACCACTTTTGCTCCGCTTCCCCCGCATCCTCGAGCGCCGCATCGAGGAGCTCTACCACGGTTTCGCCAAGGCGATCAGCGATCTCGAGTATGGCGGCTTGTATCGCGGGGTCTTCCCGATCAAGGTGAACCAGCAGCAGCAGGTCGCCGAAGAGGTCGCCGCCTATGGACGCCGTTTTCACTACGGTTTCGAAGTCGGCAGCAAACCGGAGCTCATCGCCGCGCTGGCGTATCTCAAGGACTCCGACGCGCTCCTCGTCTGCAACGGCTACAAGGACGAAGAGTTCATCGATCTTGCGCTCTACGGTCAGCTTTTGGGTCTGCGTGTCGTCATGGTCCTGGAGATGCCGCATGAGCTCGGCATCATCGAGGAACGCTCCGCCGCTCTCGGGGTCGAGCCGGTCATCGGGGTCCGGGTGAAACTTTCCGCCGAGGGTGCGGGCCAGTGGGCCAAGTCGGGCGGCGAGAAAAGCCCCTTCGGCCTCAACCTCGCCCAGCTCGTCGAAACGGTCGAGCGCCTCCGCGAACGGGGACGTCTCGGCTGGCTGCAGATGCTGCATTGCCATCAAGGCTCACAGATTCCCGATCTCACGATCATCCGGCGTGCCATCGAGGAGACGGCCCGCATCTATGTCGGTCTCGTCAAGGAAGGCGCGCCGATGGGCCTGCTCAATCTCGGCGGCGGCCTCGCGGTGGACTACGACGGTTCCCGCTCGACCCGCTCCTCCAGCGCGAACTACTCCATCGACGAGTATTGCCACAGCCTCGTCGATGCGGTGAAATGGGTCCTCGATGAGAGCGGGGTGGAGCATCCCACCCTTGTGACCGAGTCGGGCCGCGCCATGGTCGCGCATTACTCGATGCTCGCGCTCGAGATCCTCGACGTGAACCGTTTTGAAAATCGTGACGAACTCTCCGTGAACGAGGGGGACAACGAGACTCTCGTCGCCCTTGCTGAAGTGGCCCGCGGGATCAATGCGGACAATCTCCTCGAATCCTTCGGCAAAGCCAACCGCCACCGTGAAGAGTTGCACGAGAATTTTCTCACCGGCGATATAAGCCTGCGGGAGCGAGCCGTCTGTGAGCAGTGTTACTGGCGGGCGATGACGGACATCGCGACCGAAACACGGAAGCTGCGCTACGTCCCCGAAGAACTGCGTGACCTCTCGGGACTGCTCGCCGATCAGTACTACGGAAACTTCAGCATCTTTCAGTCGCTCGCCGACTCGTGGGCGATCGACTGCGCTTTCCCCGTAATGCCGCTTCACCGCCTCGCCGAGCGTCCCACCCGTCAGGGCGTCATCCACGACGTGACCTGCGACTGCGACGGGATGATCAAAAAGTATGTCTCGGGTTCCGAAGTGACTGAGACCCTCCCCATCCACGAGACGAAGGAGAACGAGTCCTACTTCCTCGGCATCTTCCTCGTCGGGGCCTATCAGGAGACATTGAGCGATCTTCACAATCTCTTCGGCGATACCCATGCGGTGAGCGTCGACGTGGAAAATGGTCGTGTCAGGTTCTCCCGCGAGGTCGAGGGCGATTCCGTCTCCGACGTGCTCGAATATGTCGAGCACGATCCCAAAAAGCTCGTCGATCAGTTCCGCGAACTCGCCGAGACCGCCATCACCGATGGCAGGGTCACCGCCGTGCAACGTCGCAAGGCTCTCGAAGCCTACCGCAACGGCATGGCGGGCTACACTTACTTCGAAAGCTGATCTGATGTCCGGAAGCGTGACCCAGTTCATCGAGCGGCACTACCGCCATTTCAACGCCGCCACGGTTGTCGATGCTGCACGCGGCTGGCACGACTTGCTCGACTCGGGAGGACGCATGTTCTTCACAATGGCGGGGGCGATGAGCACCGCCGAACTGGGGCTTTCCCTCGCCGAGATGATACGGGCCGGGAAAATCCACGGGATTTGCTGCACCGGAGCAAATCTCGAGGAGGACCTCTACAACCTCGTCGCCCACGATCACTACCGCCGCATCCCGAACTGGCGCGACCTCACTCCGGAGCAGGAGCAGGCGCTCCTCGACGAGCATCTCAACCGCGTCACCGACACCTGCATCCCGGAGGAAGAGGCCTTCCGCCGCCTCGAGCACGTCATCCTCGACGAGTGGCAGACAGCCGAGGCGGAGGGTCGTCGGCATTTCCCTCACGAGTTCCTCTACCGCATCATTCGCAGCGGTAAGCTCGAGAGTGAATACCAGATCGACCCCGCCGACAGTTGGCTCGTCGCGGCCTGTGAAAAGGATCTCCCCATCTTCGTCCCCGGCTGGGAGGACAGCACCACGGGCAACATCTTCGCCTCGCACTGCCTTCGCGGTAGCGTGAAGAACGTCCACGTCGTCCGCACGGGGATCGAGTATATGATGGAACTCGCAAACTGGTATACCTCGACGACACCCTCTTCGCCGCTCGGTTTTTTCCAGATCGGCGGAGGCATCGCGGGCGACTTTCCGATCTGTGTCGTCCCGATGCTGCATCAGGATTTCGGAATGGCGAATGTACCGCTCTGGGCCTACTTCTGCCAGATCAGCGACTCGACGACGAGCTACGGATCCTACTCCGGCGCGGTGCCCAATGAAAAAATCAGCTGGGGCAAGCTCGGTATAGACACCCCGAAGTACATCATCGAGTCCGATGCCTCCATCGTCGCGCCGCTCGTTTTTGCGCATGTGTTAGGCTGGTAGCGTCCAACGATCATGGCCTCGCCCGATCCGCTCCACGGCATCACTCTGGAAATGATGGTGAAAGATCTCGTCGATCACATCGGCTGGGAGGAAATGGGGTATCGCATCCCGATTCGCTGTTTCACCCACGACCCGAGCGTTTCCTCGAGTCTCAAGTTCCTGCGGCGCACGCCATGGGCCCGGGAAAGGGTCGAGGATCTCTACCGCCGCGGCGACTACCGGAAGGGACGCGAGTCTCCCTGAGTCTACTGGCCCATGTGCTGCTCGACGATCCGGTCGAACTGACGCTGAAGACCGCGCAGGCCCAGTTCGGCGAGACTGTCCGCCTCCGTAGCCCGGGCCAGGACCATGCCCATCTCCCCGTCGCGGAGCGAAGCGCTGCCCTCACCGCCGAGATCGGCACGGATTTCAAAACGCGGCTTGGTCAGCTCGTAACGCGAGGCGGCGGAGTTGCTCTCGTCGCTCGCCTTGGCATCGGGGGCATCCCCGCGCTGCTTCACAGGGAGCGGCCCCCCCCGGGAGTAATCAAGGCAAAATGGGCCGGTTCGAGACTCGCCCGCGGCACCGTATCGCGCAGGGCGGCCGTCCAGGTCTGCCAGCGCCCTCTAGGCTGGAAGACGACATCTCGGCTTGCGCGGCGGGATTCCTCGAAGTTCTCCCGATCCTCCGCTGCGGCGAGGATGACGAGTTCCTTCGCGTCCTCGGCCGCGACGGAGAGGAGGAGCCGCCCCGGCTCGATCCAGGTTCCAATGAGCAGTTCCAGATGCCGACCATCGACGATGCCCGCGCGGGGAGCACGCAGTTCGAGACTGGCGGTGTAGGTTCGCAGATCCTTTGCGATTCCCTCGAGGGCGGCCAGGTTCTCCATCTCTGCCTGAGAGGCCGCGATCTCGCCGTCTTCGATGAACTGATCGCGACGCAGACGACTGCCCCCGATATCGGTCTCGAGACGACGCAGACGCGAGATCTCCTCGATGTTCTCGAGTCGGGCGAGGAGGTCGCCCTCCTTCACCTGTTCGCTGTCGCTCACAAAAAGTTCGGTGAGGAGGCCGGGGCAATCGACCCGGACAGCCCCCCCGCGGACATCCTGCACCACTGCGGGCGCCTTCGCCGTCGGTGTCACCTTGATGAGGAAAAGGGCGGCGGTGATGAGGCCGAGTCCCGCAGCGACCCGCAGGACCAGCCTCACCGGGCGCAGCCCTTCGGCGAGAGCGGATTTTTTCAGGTATTCGACCGTGTTGTTGATCCCCTGCACGATCATGATGCAGATGACAAAGACCGCAAGGAGGAGCCCGGCACCTTCAAAAAGAAAGGCCGCCGTGATGAGTAGTCCGACGACGACGACGACCTTCCAGACCGAGGCGGCGAGGCCGTAGATGGTGATGACACCGACGCGTTCCGTCTTCGCGAGCGGGAACTTCGCTTTTTTCATCCCGAGGATCCAGCGGCGAAAGATCCACTGGCTGACCTTCTGCCCCTTCGTGAATAGGTTCGGAATGTCGAGGAGATCGGCGAGGATGTAGTACCCGTCGAAGCGCATCAGCGGATTCGCATTAAAGAGCAGCGTCGTGATGCTCGAGAGCACGACGATCTGGTGGAGCGCCCCGCTCAGCGCTCCCGGCTCGACCTTTGACCAGAGGATCGCCGCGAGAGCAGCGACAAAAAGCTCGCCGTAGATCCCTGCGGCCGAGACCGCGATGCGCTGCCATTTCGAGGCAAAGGCGGTGCTGGACGAGGCATTCACGTACCCTAACGGAGTCGTCAAAAGCAGGAGAGTGACCCCCGCCTCGGGGACCACACCACCGAAGCGACGGCAGACGAGACCGTGCCAACATTCGTGGAAGACCTTCAGCACGAGCCAGAGCCCGCCGAGGATCCAGAGATTTCCAAAGTCAAAGAGGCCTGACATCTGCGCGGAGAAGCGCTCCTTTTCCCCGAAGATAGCGACCGCTCCCCAGATCAGGACGACCAGCCAGACGACACCGAAGAGAGGGCCGGTGAGCCAGCCCATCTTCGACGCTGCCGCCGCGAAAAAACGATCGGGATTGCCGAGCGGCAGTTTCAGGAACATGATCTGCCCCATTTTACCGAGGGTCCGCTTCGAATCCTGCTTGGTGTTCACCTCCTCCCAGACCCGCGCAGCGTGATCGCTGTCGGCAGTGGTCACGAGCCCTGCATCGATGAGCATACGCACGAGCGAGGTCGCTTCGCCGGCCTCGAGGGAGGTGCCGCTATCGCCCCGGGCGGAGGTCGCGACGAGATCGGAGACGGTCTGGTTTCCGTCGAGGCGTTTCGCAAATTCATACTCGCGACGTCCGAGACGGTAGAAGCGACCACCCAGCGGATCCTCGAGCAGGTAGCTGCCCTCGCCGCCGATCTGCTGGAAAGTCCAGCGCAGACCGTCGCGCAGGCGGGGCGCAGGCGGGGCGCAGTGACCTCGATCTCGCGCACGGCGAAGTCGGGCGTCTCGTGGGAGGAACTCATTTTTAAGTTTTAGTCAGGATACAGATACTCACCAGAAGTGGTAGCGCAGGGCGAGCCAGGCGTCGCGACAGAGTATCCAGAGGAGAGGCCGGGAGGGGCCCTCCACTTTGGCTTTGCCCTTCAATCCCGCCCGCAGCGCCCCGTCGGGATTTTCGATCTCCGCTTCGCAGATGAAGACGTTGCGATCCTCGATCCATTCGGACTTCGGCGCGACGCGCAGGAGAACACTCTCCGCCGTCCCATTGACGTGGGACTCGAGCTTCAGCTTCACCTTGGCTCCGGCAGCGACGAGGGAGACATCCTTGGCCGGCACCGCGACTTCGGCGACGAGGCGGTCGAGCGGACCGTTTTCGAAAAGAGTGTCTCCCACCCGGAGCGGCGCGCCCTCGGATCGCTCGAGATCCCCCTGCAGGACGAGTCCGGCAATGGGTGAACGCACCTCGAGGTGCCGCTGGCGATACTCCAGCAGCTCGATCTGGTGCCCGAGCCCCTCGGCCTCGAGCGCGGCGATGCGTCCCTCGGCGATGCGTCCGGCGGCAGTGGCGGTATCCGATTCCTTGAGCGCCCGCTCGCGTTGCGCGAGGGCTTCGGCAAGCTGCGAGCGGAGTTCGCGCCCGTCCATCTCAGCGAGCAGTTGCCCTTCTTCGACGAGCTCCCCGGCCTTCGCCGCCGAGCGCTGCAGGATGCCGTCAAAAGGAGCCGCGATGACCCGGCGCACGACCGGCTGCAACTCACAGGTGGCCCCCACCGGATAGGGCAGCGGGATGAACATGGCGATGATGACAGCAGCGGCAGCGACGATGGCGGTGCGGCGCTGGAACTGGCTTCCCTTTTTCCACAGTCGCAGAAAGCCCCCGAGAGCGGCACCCGGCTTGGCCTTTTTGAGCAACGCGAGGAGCGGGGCCACTTCGGGAGAGGCGGCCTTGATGAGCGATTGTTTTTCCTCAAAACCGTCGGGCTCGGCGTTCCAGAGGAAGAGCCACCCGCCCCGCGGTTTGCCGCTCGCATCGATGAGCGGCAGGCAGTAGGCGACGGCCGGGTCGAACCACTCTCGCAGACCGGGCGTGCCCGCGCTCTGGCCGGGAGCGCCGGGGGGCTGGCGCCGGGAGAGGAGCGGCTGCCCGCGATGGACCGATTCTGAAAGGTGCGTGAGAAGAGCGCGGCGACCCGGAGAATGCGCCTCGACCGGCCCCGCTTCGCCCGAGACAGCGGCAAGACGCTGCTTTCCCCAATGGTTCACGGACAGGGCGACAGTGTCACACTCGAGCGTCTCGCGCAGATGATTGGCGAGGCGGCGGGAGCACTCGGCGAAATCGATCCCGCCCTCGGATGCCGCGAGTAGCTCGACAAAAGCGGCCACTTTCCCGAAGCGCGACCGGATCATGCGATTGTCGGTCCGCAGGCTGGCGATGGACCGCAGCAGCCCGAGCGCCTGCAGAGCGGCAATCGGGGCGGCTTCCCCCTTTTGAGAGAAATCGTGGACTCGACAGATCACTGCCGCGACCTTACCACTTTCCAGCACCGCTACGGCCATGACGAGGCAGGCCTGGCTCGCGAGATCCGACGGCACCGAGAGCGCCTCGCGCGCCATCACGACTTGATGGGCGGCCGCCTCGCAGGTGCGGATGAGGACATCCTCCGCTCCCTTTAGAAATCGCTCTCGCAGGATCCGGGAAGGGAGCGCCCCATCGACGGAGAGTGAATAGGCAGTCGCTTTTTCCATCTCGCCGATCGACACCGGTGAGAGGGCGACCGCGTCCTCCACCGAAAATATCACGGTCCCCCACCCTCCATGCAATTTGCCAACGACATCGAGCGAGACGGGAAGAATGCGATCCGACGGCAGATCCACCAATTGCCCGAGTGCGCCGACAGGTAGCGCGGGAGTCAGCTTTCGCGACGCCGCCGGCTTCGCGACCTCGATCCGGGCCCGCTTCGCAGTCACAATCGGACCCGCCGGGGAAGCGCGCTGGTTGGCATGTGGGGGCACGGAAGACATGGCATTAAATTATGAAGGTTATGATAATTCATGATCGTTGAATGCAAAGGGCCATTCTTTCGCCTTTTGACCGACCTGACAGGGTGGGGAGGATGACCTGACAGGGTGACATGTCACCCTCTGCGGGCCTCACTCGAGGACTTGGATGTCGTCGCCGCCGGCAGAACCCGCGGTGGGCGCGGCGGCCCCGGGGGCGGTCGGCGCGTAGTCCATCAGGGTGCGTTGCCCGGCGAGAGGGGTGCCGCTGCGGATGTCGGCCGTGAGAAACTGCCCTTTCCGCGCGGGGCTCACCTCGACTGACGCGACGGGTTCCCCATCGTCGCCGAGGACAGAAATGACGGTCCCCGGCTCGATCTGGAGCAGTCGGCTCGAGCGGATCAGCACAAACCCCCCGGCGGGATCGACATGGTGAATCATGCCGACAGGGATCCTCATCGCCGGCGGCGCGGGAGTCTCCTCGACCGCTGCAGGGGCGGCAGCGTCCTTTTTCCAGGACAAGGTTTTGCAACCGGCCTGCAGGATCGCGATACCGGCGACAAGGAGCAGCAGGATGATGGCAGTGGGGACTTGCACGGCACGAGCTTGCGGGATACGTCTCTCAAAATCAAGGCTAAGGCCGAAAATCATGAATGTCTTTGTCTACGGCACCCTGCTCGTTCCGAAAATCTGGAACGCGGTGACGCATTGCCCCGATCTCGTCTCGCATCCGGCGGTGCTGTCCGGTTACGCCAACTTCCGCGTCCGCAATGCCGACTACCCGGGCATCGTCGAAGTCGCGGAGCACAGTGCGACGGTGAGCGGGCGGGTCTTTCTCGAGGTTTCCGACGATGCGCTGCGGCGACTCGATGCCTACGAGGATACCTTTTACGACCGGCGCACTATCATCGTGCGAGTGCCCGACGGCAGCGAACTCGAGGCCGACGCCTATTGTGTGCCCGTGGAAAAAGCCGCCGCGATCCTCAGCGACGAGGTCTGGACGCTGGCCTGGTTCGAAGCGAACGCCCTCGATCGCTTCTGGTCCCGGGCGTTTGGAACGTAGACGCTACTCCGCCGTCACGGCGCTGCGGAGCTCGCGCCACTCGCCCTGGAGGATGTAAACGGGATCGAGCCCCATCTGCTCGCGGAGAAGTTCACTGACCTCGCCACTGCGGGTACAGGCGTCCCCGTCGCAGTAGACGATGACCGGTCGAGTAAAGGCGGCCTGGAGACTTTCCTGGCTGTTGAAGACCAGCTCGCCCCACTCTTCGGGATTGAGGAGGATGGCGCCGGGGAGATGATCCGCTTCGTAGTTCGCCCGGCTCCGCGCATCGATCCAGACGACGTCGCCGGCGACGATGATCTCGCGGGCTTCGTCGAGCGAGATGCCCCAGCGCATCTCCGCGGCACTCGATACCTCATACCACGGCGGTCGGAGCGGGTGAAAAACGGCCGAGGCCACGCCCGCTACAGCGGCGAGGGAGAGGATGAGTCCGGCCTGCTTCCACGCGTTCATGATCTCACTGGATCGAGTAATAGGCGAGCGGACTGGCGTAGGCTTCGATCTCGCAATCGGTCTGGAGACGAACGATGCCGAGGAGACTGTTCTCCGTCGAGGCAGGCGTCAGCTCGATGTGGTAAAGGCGACCTTTTTCCACCTCGACGAGCTTGCAGGTGACCTCGGGTCGCTTGCTCTCGGCGCTGAGGACATGGACGGGCTCGTCACGCACGACGCGAAAAATGACCGTCTTTTTGACCGGATCGCTCCCGATGGTCCACGTCGTCATCTGTTGCTCGATCAGGTAGATGGGCTCGACCTCAATGCGGGTGGTGAGAAAGACAGGCAGGTCATGTTGCTCTGTCAGGACCGAGATCTTGCGCTCGGAGCTGCCCCGCAGCTTTTCGATGTCAAAGATGCCGGTGATCTTCGCCGACTTCCTCGCCGGGATCGGGTCCAGATCGATGGAGACTTCGAGGCACTCGCAACCGCTCTCGAGCTTGACGATGCGGAGCGGGACCGAGGCGGTATTCTCCACGGAGAAAACGACCTCGATCAACTTCTCCCCCGCCTCTGCCTGGATCGCCTGGGAAACCGGAGTAAAAACGAGATCGCCGACCTTGCGTCGTCCTTCGAGGATCTCGGGCCCCGCTTTTGCGGAGCCGGTCGTCACTGGGGATGCCGGGGCGTCGGAAATGACGGCTTCGTCAGGGGATGCGGCCGCCTTTACCGGGGGGAACCACTGGTAAAGCATCAAATAAATGATGACCCCGGTGACCGAGACAAAAAGCCAGGAGGGAAAGGTGTATTTCGCCAGCTTCTTGTGCTTTTCGAATTTGCCGCGAAAGGCGGCCACGACGAGGAGAATGATGAAGGGCAGGTTCACCACGGCGAGGATGATGTGCGGAACGAGGATCGTGAGGTAGATGCGCCGCGCGAGCGGATACTCCACCGGAAATTTGATGCTCCCGACGCCGTAGTGGTAGGTCAGGTAACAGGCGAGGAAGGCGGCCGAACTGATGAGCGCGGCGACCATCACATTCCGGTGCGCCGTCTTGTGCCCGGACTTGATGAGGATGACCCCGGTGATGAGGAGGACGGTGCTGAGAGCGTTCAGCGTCGCATTGATCGGCGGAAAGATTCCGTAGTTGATGGCGGCGAAGATCGGGGTCATGAACGGGATGGAGTCGGGTCGGATCAGTTACTTGAAATCGGCGAGCTTCAGCTTCGGGTCGAGCACCATTTTGAGATCACGGCGGAGTCTTTCGAACTCGATCTCGGCCCGCTGCGGATTCAGCACGTCGTAGTACCCGCGAATATTCGCGTCTCCATCGACGATGGCGAGCCGCTGATCGTGCGCGTAGGGTCCCTGCGTGGCGATGAGGGCGGGGTCAGTGATCTCTTCGGTCGCAAAGAACCTGAACTTCGAGATCATGTACTTGCTAAAGGCTTCCGGGTCTCCGGTGAGAAACCACCAGTCGGGGGAGTCGACTCCTTTTTCCTTCACCCAGGCGTCCATCTTCTCCGGCGTGTCGCCGGCGGGATTCACACTGATGGAGACGAGGCGGAACTGCGGATCGTCGCCGAACTCGGCCTCCAGCATTTTCATGATCGCGGCAAGACCGAGGCAGCCGGCGGGGCAGTCGGTGTACTGGTAGCCTGCGACATAGACCTTGCCCCGCAACTGACGGAGGGACACTTTCTCCCCCGTGCGATTGATCGCGTCGAGATCCGTCTCGAGCCGCGCGACATGGGGCGGACGCCAGTTTTCCATCTCATACCCGCGGCGGGCGAGGTAGGCCCGCGTCACGACGATGGAACCGAAGGCGATGATGAGGCACACGCCGATGATGGATCCCCACCAGGCGATCAGTTTGTTGCGAATCTCGTTTGCGTCAGGTTCCATCACTCAAAGGGTTACGATCCAGGGGGCCACCGCACGCCACGCGAGATAACTCGCGATCATCATGAGGGGCAGGTAAAGGAGGGTGTAAAAGAAGAGAACCCGGGCGTCGTCGCGTTTTCCGCTTTTCAAAAATCGCAGGGAGAGCAGGACCATGACGACCCCGAGGAGACCGCCGCTGAGCGCCCCCCACCCCGCCATGAGCGAAGTGATGAAGGGAAAGGCGATCGAAAGCACCGTCAGGACGACGGAGTAGAAGAGGGCGATGCGTGCGGTCTTCTTCCCGCTCTCGTCCTCGTTCGACCACATCTTGAATCCGCCCCTCATGTACTCCTCCCGATACATCCAGTTGATCGCGGCGAAGTGCGGCAACTGCCAGAGGAAGAGCAGACCGAAGAGAAAGGCGGTGCCGGCGCTGAGAACTGGCTGACCGCCGGACATCCATCCTATGAGGGGGGGGAGAGCTCCGGAGATTCCGCCGACAATCGTGTTCGCCGACGAGACCCGTTTCATCGGCGTGTAGATGAAGAGGTAGGTCAGCAGGGTGGCGCCGGCCATCACGAAGGCCCCCGTGTTTACCTTCACCCCGAGATGGATTAGGCCAAAGGCACAGAGAAGCCAGCCCAGAATAAACGCTGCGGGCTTCGGCATGCGATTCGCCGGGAGGGGGCGGTCCGAAGTCCGCAGCATGCGCCGATCAGACTCGACCTCCATGAGCTGGTTGAAAACCGAAGCTCCCGCCGCCGCGAGGGTCGTCCCGAAGACCATGTGCATGAAGGTCAACCAGGAGAAGGTGCCAAGCCCTTTGGTCGCGATAAAATATCCAAAGCAGGCCGTCAGCACGACGAGGACGCTGAGCCGCGCCTTTGTCAAAGCGATGAGGTCACCCCGCAGTTGTCGCAGGATGCCAGTCGCCCCGGTCTGCCCGTCATGTACTTGCCTCTCAGCCATATCGTCCAAAGTCTCGCGGGAACTTACGCTCTCCTTCCCGTTTTGGCGAGGGCGGCATCGGGCGATTTCCCCCGAATCGCCTTCACTGCAAAAACAAAGGCAAGGGCGAGGATCGCGAGACCATTGAGGACATGGACGTTGGTGATCCAGAAGCTCTTCCCGGTGCCGATGACCGAGAGCCCGAGGACGATCTGCCCGACGAGCAACCCCAACAAAATAACGGCATGATGACCGGCGGCGACATCACTGAGGGAGGCCTTCACCCTGAGCCGCAGGACCATCCCGACCACAAACAGGAAGAGGCAAACCGCGGTGAACTTGTGGAGGAAGAGCAGGGCGATCATCGGGTCCTCGAACGACGGGATCCATTGCCCCCGGGTGAGGAAAAGGTCGTCATCGGCAAGGGAGTGACGATGGAAATGGCGCATCGAGGCGCCGAAGATCAGCTGCATGGCAACGAGTGCGACGAGCGCGACCCCGGTGGCCTTGAGGAAACGGCGCTCCGATCGCGGCGCGGCATACCCGTCTCCCTCCCACTCTCTTCCCGCGACCATCACGATGAGGATGAGGACGCAGAAGAAGGCCTGGGCGAAACAACCATGCACCACCGCGAAAGCGTTGGAGATCTCCGTGACCCGCAGACCGCCGAAGATGGCCTGAGTCGTGACCATCAGCAACGCGAGGCCGGTGAGCTTCTGCAAGAGACTCCATCCGCGGCTGCGCCAACTCCAGACGAGCCACCCGATCGGGAGCGTCGCGAGCCCCAGCCCGAGAAAGAGCCACCGCTGCTTCTGCGCCGCATCGTAGCGCTCGTTCCCTGCCGCAATGAAGACTCCAAGGACTGCGGCCATGGTCACGACGAGCACAAAGACCTCGAGAGCCCGCTTCCAGGAGCGCACGTAGGCCCAGCAAAAGAGAGACAGCACCAGCACACCGACGAGCTTCGCGAGGAGCCGGTGACTGTGCTCGAGGAAAGGGATCATGTGCTCCAGCCAACCGGGCGGATTGAACGAACCGAGGCTTAGCGGCCAGTCGGTGAAGACCATCCCGGCCTGTTTTGTTGTCGTGGCCGCTCCCCACCAGACAAGGAGAATGGCGACGACAACGACGATCCTGGCGAAGAGGCGGAAAGGTCTGCTGGCGGGGGTATGACGGATCATGGTAGTTGGATACGCTGGCGGATCGCCCGCCGACAACTCTTCCTTCAACAAAAAAAGCGGATCGCGTCACCGCGTCCGCCCTCTCGCTTGTCCGGACCGGACCGGAGCTTACTTCTTCGGGAGGAGTGGGGTCTGCCCGGCGTACCAGGTGTCGAACTCTTCACTACTGACGGCCTTCACGTAGGCGACCATCTGCGCATGGCCGGCTCCACAGAGCTGGGCACAGACGATATTCCACTCCCCTTCCTTATCAGGGACGAACCACATCGGGATCTCGGAACCGGGGATGGCATCCTGCTGGCTGAACATCGGAATGATCGCGAGACCGTGGATGACGTCCTTCGACGTCACCTGAATCACAACCGGACGGCCAACGGGGACGACGAGCTCGTTTATCGATACGAAATCGTCGGCAGCGTTCGGGTCTTCCTCGACGAGACCGACGGCATTCGCGCCGCTGTAGCGCTCGTGAGAGGTCAGGCCGACCATGTTGTCTGCACCGGCATAGTGGAACGTCCAGCGATACTGCTCCCCAACGGCGCGGAGATTAACGACCTCGTCACCAGAGGGTCGCTCCTTGGCGTCCGCACGAGTCGCCCAGAGCGGGAAGGCAAAACCGAGAAGCAGGACGACCTCGACGATCACCACGCCGACCTCGATGTGCGTGGAGAAGTGCGACGTCACGCCCTTGTAGCTCGCGTTCGGGTTCTTCTTGCGACGAAATTTGAAGAGAATGACAACAAGGAAAGCGGTCCATCCCACAAAGAGAATAGCCATAAACCAGTGAATCAGCGCCAGCATGTGGTTGCCAACGTGACCGTGCCTCGATGCCACTTCGTGCATTCCCGTAATCTCATTAATCCACTCGATCATATCGTAAAAGGTGTTGGTAAAACGCTCCCCGCCCACGCGAGAGAAGGGCAGCGATCAAAGGGAAGCAGCAGCGGCGTCTTCCGCCGCAACCTGGCGTGACCGCTTCACAAGGTAAACAATAAAGGCCAGGAACGAGGCAAGCACAGCAAAGAGCACGACCAGCATCACACCGATCGCCGTGTTCGCCGCCATGAGCCCCTCGCCGGAGAGGCCGCTCATACACATGGGACAGGCGAGAATGGAATCAAACAGGGAAGACGTGTTCATTGTCCGGTTATTACGTTGATTAAAGGATGAGCGACTTCGTCTTTTTCAGAAAACAGATCCCGTAGATCAGCATCCCGAAACCGAAGACAATACTGATCCACCCCATCGGCTTGAACATCTCCGGCAAGCCCATGACGAGGAGGCACCAAGCCGCGAACCCCCAGAAAAAGAGTGTCGCGACGCTGATGAAGGCGATGTGGAAGTTTCTCAGGGACATAATCGTTGTCTTCGTTGTTGATTCTACTCGGGCCGCTCGTTCAGCATCCACCCGCCCGTCGTCTTGTTGGTATCATACTGTTCGACGATGCCGTCCAAGTCCGAAAAAAGCGTTAAAGCCATGAGGCCGAGAGCAAAAACACAGGTGAAAAGAAGCAGCTTGTAGATGAGGCCGCGCTCGTGATTCAAGTGCATGAAAATGAGGGCGACGAGACTTGCTTTCGTCGTTGCCACGGCAAGGCCGATGACAAAATCCCCGGGTGTGGGGCCGGGAGGGCCAACATCGAACGGCGGGTAAAGCCCCAACGCCACTGTGATACAGGTGCATACGCCGAGGGCTATGCCTACCTTTGCGTAGGTCTTTTTCGTCTTGCTGTAGTCGTGAGTCGCTTCAGACATGGCTTTGAGATCGTTGAAAGAATGGGTCAAAAATCAGGGTAATCAGAGGAGATACATGATCGGGAAGAGGAAGATCCAGATCAGATCCACAAAGTGCCAGAACAGCCCCCCAACCTCGACGCGGTTCGCGAGGTGCTCGGGGTTCTTGAGGTAGAGCTTCTTTCCGAAGACCACAAAGAAGAGAAGGACGAGTGCCCCGCCGACCACGTGGATCCCGTGGAGAGCCGTCATCGTAAAATAGATCGCGTAGTAGTTCCCGTAACGGGGACCGTGATTGCCCATGAACTTGACCTGCTCGCGGGGAATGACGAGGAGACGCGAAGGCCCGTGTTTGCCCTCTCCGCCCACGGACCCGGCAGTGAGAGCGGTCTCGCTGGTGTGGACAGAAGCATGCTTGTCCTTTTCCCCATGCCCTTCGCCACCCTCGTGCCCCTCTGCCGGGACGTGGACGTAATGAACATTGAGGAGACGACCGCGAAGCATCTTTTCCGGAACGACCTCACCGCGCTTGTCGTAGTAACTGACGAGTTCCTGATACTTCTGGCTCTGCTGTGTGAAAAAGCTCTGCTTCGCGGCATCGTCGCCAATTACGTCCCAGACCAGAGACTCCCGCTGCTGCTGTGGCAGGACGAGCTGCATATCGACTTCGTGCACCTCGAAAATAACATCGTCGCTGATGAGCGTGCCCTCAACCTTTACGCCGTCGCGGTAGTTCACGGTCGTTTCATTGTGGCCCACGATCTTACGGGGGCTGCCATGCAGCGCGAAGGGTGCGGCGGCGGTCACCGTCGCATTGCCCTTGACCGCGACCGGCTTGGGGTTGGCGACACCGGACGCGATCTCTGCGCGATAGCGTTTGCGATCCGTAGCAAGCGCTTTGAAGAAATCCCGGCGGCTGTCGTGGAACCATGACTTAAAAGCAGAGGCGGTTTTCAACTCCGTCCCGGCGGAACCTTCGGGCCCGTCAGTCACCGTGAAAGCCGGAAACTCCTTGCTGTCGAGATCCCGGAGGACTGCAGGAAGAGCGCCCTGGAGGCCGAAGGTGATCGTCTCACCATTGAAGCGGAGTTCATCAGTCTGATCGAGGATAACCCCCTCCATGACCGAATTGTCAATGAGCTTGATGCCGTGGTGGTGGTTCAGCTTGCTGTTGTACTCGACCATCTTCAAGCACATGAAGACGACCGCACAGGCGACCACAAAATACATCCAGATCTGATAGCGCCGCCAATTTCGTTCTTTGAGCGAGACCCAGGCAAAGACGACCCCGACACTGGAGGCAATGAGGACGACGGTATTGATCGCCCCCAGCCAGACGAAGCTTTTGTGGACACTCACGCCCCAAGGCCAGGGATTGTCGATCCCATCCTGCACCCCGAGGCGCAGAAAGACGTAGGCTGAGAAGAGCCCACCGAAAAGCATCACCTCGGAGGCGAGGAAAAGCCACACCCCAAGCTTGGCGTTGTAGAGACCTGTGTCACGCCGTGGCGTCACTTCGTAAGGGATTTCCATGATCCTGAATTTCTTTCGCTGAATTTAAACTCTGTTTCCTCTCGGTCGCTTCTCCTCAATGGGCGCTGGACTGCTTCGTCGAAGCCTCCCCGACTTTCGCCGAGTTTTCTCCGATAGACGACGGATCGTTCTCGAACTGAGGGGAAAAGTCCTTCGGTGCCCCGGGCACGCTATACTCGTAGGGGCCTCGATAGGCAACCGGTTCGGTTATAAAGTTCCCATGCGGCGGAGGCGTCGGGGTAGCCCACTCGAGCGTCGTGGCATCCCACGGGTTGTCACTCGTCACTTTCTTGCCGATGAAGACACTGATGAAAATGTTGATGATGAAGGGAACCTGAAAGACCGCCAGGAGCCAGGCCGAGCCCGAAGTCACGATATTGAGATCGATCATCCGCAGAGGCGCATCAGCGGGGATCACGTGAAGCAACTCGGCGAGGTTGGCGAAGAACGTATTCGGCTCGGCGAAGACCTGATTCGAAATCTGCTCGTAAGCCTTGCCGCCGTCGAAAGCACGACGATGGAAGCCAGCCATGCCCTGGAAGAACATTGGGGCGAAGATACCGTTCATGAAGATAAGCGAAGGCCAGAAGTGGAGATGCCCCAGGCGGGTGCTCATCATGCGACCGGTGATTTTCGGGAACCAGTGATAGATCCCCGCGAAGAGACCGAAAATGGTTCCCGGGGCCACGATGTAATGGAAGTGACCGATCACGTAATAGGTGTCGTGCAAATGAAGGTCGGGAAGACTGAAGGCGAGCGGTAGACCGGTGAGTCCGCCGATCCCGAACATCGGGATAAAAGCCGTCGCAAAAAGCATCGGCACGGTAAAGCGGATCGAACCACCCCACATCGAGATGAGCAGCGAAGTGATCAGGATCACCGAGGGTATCGAAATGAGCACGGTAGTCGTCTGGAAGAAGGTCGAGACCGCAGGCCCCATGCCCGTGATATACATGTGGTGAGCCCAGACAATAAATGCCAGGAAACCGAGGACCATGACCGCGTAGACCATGATCTTGTAGCCCCAGAGCGGCTTGCGGGTATTGCAGGGAATGATCTCGGCAACAATCGCAAGTGCCGGGAGGATCAGCACATACACCTCGGGGTGCGCGAGGAACCAGAAGAGGTGCTGGTAGAGCAGCGGACTGCCTCCGCCAGCCGCATCAAAGGACATGCCGCTGACGTTCAGCCCGGTCGGGATGAAGAAACTCGTGCCCGCCAGGCGATCCATCAGCTGCATGATCGCAGCTACCTCGAGCGGGGGGAAGGCGAGGAGCAGAAGGAAGCCGGTGACGAGCATCGCCCACACGAAGAAGGGCAGGCGCATCCACGTCATGCCGCGGCAACGCAGGTTGATGATCGTGCAGATGAAGTTCACCGCTCCGAGGAGCGAAGAAGTGATCAGCAGCGCCATACCGACCAGCCACTGGGTCTGCCCGGTCCAGAAAAGGTCACCGAACTGCAGATCCGTCGTCGTGGCGAGGGGAGAATAATTTGTCCAGCCCGCCTTGGCCGCCCCCGAGGGCAGGAAAAAGCTCACGAACATGAGCGCGCCTCCGAGAAGGTAGAGCCAGTAGCTCGCCATGTTGAGGCGGGGAAAGGCCATGTCGGGCGCACCGATCTGCAGCGGCGTGACGTAGTTGCCGAAAGCACCGAAGGCGAGCGGCACGATCCCGAGGAAGACCATGATCGTTCCGTGCATGGCGCCGAACATATTGTAGAGGTCGCCAGTGACCCTGCCGCCATCGTCGAGCCATGCCTGGAACCAGGGCCAGTCTGCGAGCAGCGGGACGGCACGGTCCGGATAAGCGATACTCCACCGCATCACCATCATCAGGAAAAAGCCGAAGGCTAGAAAGACGAGAGAGGTGAAACCATATTGCAGGCCGATCACCTTGTGGTCGGTCGAGAAGATGTATTTCCTCCAGAATGGCTCATAATGCTCGTGGTGATCGTGTTCACCATGAGACTCGGCGTGCGTGTGTTCTGCTGCTGCGCTCATACCTGTAATTCAAAAATATTCGTTGTCTTCGTAGCGAAGACTCTAATCACCAAACTCCAAACTCCAAACTCCAACAACCATCTGTCCACGGTAACGGGGCCGCACACTCCTTAGGGAAGCGGCTCCCCTGTCTGCAAATCAACTCTGGCCCCCGGGAGGGCCGCATCGGCCGGGATAGCGAGCAGCTCAGCCTCCGTGTAGGTGACTGCCTGACCGCTGAACTCTTCCCGTGCCGCCTTGACCATTTCCGCTGTTACTACGCCGTCATCGCCTTCTGGGAGACTGCCGAATTCACGGCGAATGTAAGTGATCACCTGAGCGATCTTGTCATCGCTGAGGGTACTCCACGCCGGCATGAGCTGGTTGTAGGACTGCCCGGCGACCTTGAAGGGCCCGTTGATGCCGTGGAGAAGGATCGCCCCGAGTCGCTTCGTTCCCCCATCAACCCACTCGGATCCCACAAGCGGCGGGAACTGGCCCGCGAGCCCGAGACCGGATGCCTGGTGACAGGCGATGCAGTTTGCGTAAACCTTTTTCCCGTCACTCATCCACACGTCGATCCAGGCTGCCTTGACAGCGTCTTCGGCTCCGCCACCGATGCTGGGACGCGGCTCTGGAACGTAACTGCTGCTGACGTAGATGCTCGATCCGAATCCATTGCTCGTGCTGAAGAGTTGACCGCCCCCGAAGATGAGGATCAAGGCACTGATCACGAGGACGGAGACCCCCACGGTGCCCCTCTCTCCAGGGTGCAGGGGCGTCTCACGACGGACGGCGTCGTGCAAGTCAACGGCACTCACCGTTCCCTGCTGGTAGTCGATATTTTTGTTGTCTGGGTTATCCATCTGGACTTTCCTTATCTCTTACAAATTAACGGTCACTGCCCACTCAGCATGCTCGCGGGGAGTTTCTGATCCTTTTTCAACGAAAGAAGATAATCGACCAGAGCCTCCGCTCTGGGAGTCGGCAAGAGCCCCTCTCCGTAGGGAGACTGCTTGTAAAGATGCCTGTAGGCAGGCATGCCGCTGTCGGGGTCGAGGCTCTTCGGGTCGCTCAAGTGGCGGTGCATCAGTTCACTGGTGGTGATACGATGGCCGACGTTCGAAAGATCCTGCCCGATCCGCTGATAGCCGAGGAGAGCAAACTCTTCCGTAACATAGTCCATCGGCTGGGTCTCGCGGGCGAATCCACCCTCCTCACGGCCACCCCAACCCGGTCGCCACATGTCCGGACCCGCGTAAGTCGGCCGCACCATCTGCGTGTGGCAATACGCGCAGCCCTCGGCTGCGTAGATCTGACGACCGTAGTCGCTCGCCCCGTAGCGGAGGTAAGCCTTATCGGGATACGCGACCACGCCGCCCTCCATTTCCTCATCGGCTCCATATGCGACCGGTTGCGCGTTGGAGGCACCGATGAAAGGAATCACGATGAGAAAGAGCCACGGTAGCAGGAAGGAGAAGCCAAGAGCGCCAAGCAGTTTCCAGAAATTGTTCGAGTTCATGAAATGGGTATCGTGGGGGGCGCCGTCTCAATGAATGCCAACCACTTCGCGCGAGCTCGCCGCCCCGCCGGGTTCCGTGTGAAGAAGGGTTGCCCCCTGTGTTTTACGCCCTTTACCAAGGAACATCAGCCCCAGTTGGTAAAGGAAAAGAAGGTTCGAGAAAGAGATCAGAACCCAGGCCAGGGCGCGCCCCACCACGTAGGCCGACGAGTTGACGAAAGAGGCGGAGAAAATCTGATCCCACTGGGCCAGATTTCCGCCCTGGGCGATCCCCCCGACGAGCATCGTGACGACCATCGTGAGAATGCCGTAGGTGCTGAACCAGAAATGCGTCCTGATCCGCTCACCCGAGGGCCACTCGGAGCCGGTGATGCGGGGAACGATGAAGTAGATCGCGCCGAACATCGTCATCGAGAAGAAACCGTAAAAAGCGAGGGTGTCGATCCCGACAAGGAAGTGGCTGAACTGCAAATTTTTCCCGAAGACGAAGGTTGAACTCATTGCCGAGAGGACTGCATACAGGGCGAGCATGAGCATGCCCATCATCGTGAAACGGAGGGACGGACTGAATTCCCAGAGCTTTGTGCAGCCCTTGAGGGTCAGCATCAGGTTCACCACCGTGGCGACGATCGCGAGAAGGATGAAGATGGTGGCGGCACTGCTGACGGCGGGCATCCAGGCGGGGAAAGGACCGCCCATGTAGCGGGAGAAACCAGTCCAGCCGGCAAGAACCGCGAGGAGCCAGAAGCTGGCCTGAGCGAGTGGATAGCTGTAGATCGCGCGGCCGGAGATTTTCGGGATGATGTAATAGGCCACCGCAAGGGCCACCGGAGCCATCCAGAAGTAGATGAGGTTCGAGATATACCACGCATTCACCCCTGCCCCGATCACCGGAGCGGTGCCCTTATTGATGATGAGGTTCGCAGTGATGAAAATCCAGGGGAACCAGACTGCCGCGCCGATGAGGTAGAGTTCCGAGACGTAGAAGAGATTGTTGCGGCGACTCTGGAACATCGGGATCACCCAGACCAGGATACAGGCATAGGAGACCGCGAGGACAGGCCAGAGCCAGGCCGGGAAGTCGAGGAGCGGGATGGAGCGACCCGCACCAAGCCAGATACTGAGCACCGCGATGATAACGCCGGCATTCCAGATATGGCCGAAGATGATGAGAGCCACCGGATGCTGCACCCGCGAGCGGGTTAGCCGGGCCATGAGCCAGAGCATCACTCCGATGCCGGCCTGCATCGCCCATCCGTAGACGAGCGCATTAAAGTGGACCGGAAAGAGCCGCCCGTAGCCCATGACGGGAAAGGCGTCCCAAAGCCCCGGAACGCGGAGTTTGAGAGAGCTGACAAAACCCATCACCGTTGCGAAAAGAAGCCAGGCGGCTGCGCTGGTGAAGAAAAACATCACAGGATATCGCGCCGAACGGTCGATCGCCGCGCGCTCGTTCAAATCCTCTGGTGTCGGTTGTGGCACTGTCATAAAATTGTAGAAGTCTCTTCCTGTGTGTCAGCCAGTCACAGCGCGGGTGCGGGTGCGGGTGCGGGTGCGGGTGCGGGTGCGGGCGTTGCAGGTGCAGGTGCAGGTGCAGGTGCAGGTGCAGGTGCAGGTGCAGGTGCAGGTGCAGGCGTTGCAGGTGCGGGTGTTGCAGGTGCGGGCGTTGCAGGTGCGGGCGTTGCAGGTGCGGGCGTTGCCGCCTGCTCCATTTGCTTCAGGAAAGTAGGGGAACCGGGGACTACGATGGCAGTCACATCCGCCTTTGGCACGGCCTTTACGAGAGACTCGAGCGCGGCGTCCACCTTGGCCTGATCAACAAGGGCGCCCTGGGCACTCTCGATCTCCTCGAGATTCGCCCAGCGTTGTGCCGTGACCTCCGGAGTGAAGTCACCCATGTAGGCGCGGTCTTCGACCGACTGATGACCGGCAAAGCCCAAAAGAATCAGGGCAAGGAAGCCGAAGACCGCAAAAATCCCCAGAGTCCCGAGGACCAATTTCGGCTTTGAACAGCACTTGTTGCTAGAATCACTCATGAAATACGTTTTTCGGCGCTTTGCGATCAGTTTACGACGTTAAGGGACTCGTCGAGACGCGGATCGCGGCAGGGGAAAAGACTGGCCGAGGAAAGTTGTTTGAGAAGGAAGAATCCGAAGATGCCGGCGATGCTGACAAAGGCAAGGATATCAAAAACCCAGGCGCCGGGAATCGTCATGGAGATATTGCTCTCGCCTAGATGGGCGGTGAGGGACGGCCCACGCTCGGGGATGATAATCCAGTAAAGGTCGAGCGCATGCATGACGAGGTTCCAGGCGGCCACGCCGGAGAGGATCATGGGCAGTTTCTTCACCTTCTGCACGAGGAGGATGGTGAAGGGCACAAAGAAGTGACCGATGACAAGGAAGGCAATCGTGTAGCTATTCCAGAGACCGGTATTCCGCGTGAGGTAGAACTTCGTCTCCTCGGTGATGTTTGCATACCAGATGAGGAAGAACTGCGAAAAGGCGATGTAAGCCCAGAAAATCACGAAGGCGAGCATCAGCTTACCCATGAGGTGGTAATGCTCCAGGGTGACGACATTCTTTAGGTATCCCGCCCTCCGGAGCAGGGTCACAAGGATGATAAGAACGCCCATCGAGTTCAACGCCGCTCCGGCAAAGAGGTAAACCCCCCACATCGTCGAGAACCAGGTGTAGTCCAGGGCCATGAGCCAGTCGAAGACGAGGAACGTCCACGCCGTCGCAAAGAAAGGCAGGAACCCGCAGCTGCCGCGACGCATCCAGCGGAACCACTTGGGATCACCGTCTTTGTCGAGTTGGATCGACCAACCCCGCAGGATGTAGGCGATCGCGGTAAGAACCACAAAATAGAAAATCTGACGCAACCACCAGAAGGTTTCATTGAGGTAGCCCCTCTTCGCGAAGAGGAGTGCACCACCTTCAAGAAAGTGCTTGTCCACGAGAGTGGCGTGCGCACCCTCGGACGTGAGATCTTCCTTCGCGAGCTTCGCGGCCTTCACGTCCAGAATTTGAATATTTTTTTCCAGATGGGCACGATGCCCGGCGCTGGGAGATGCCAAATCAGCGAGGTCTTTTTTCGCAGTCTCCACAGCTGCCTGCGCTCCGGCGATGACCGCAGTCCGCTCGATAATGTAGGCATCCTTCTCCTTGGCCGCCGCCTCGTTGGAAGTTGCAAGGACTTCCGCCCTCTTCGGGAACCACTCCCAGAGAGCGTCACGGAAGCCAAAGAAAGAGAAGAAAAGCGGAATCGCGAGGATCAGGATAAACGGAATCAGACTCGCAAGATTCTCCATGAGACGGCGAACTACCGTGCCCCACCCCGAGTTGGTTGCATGGTGCAAAAGAGTCCAGAAAAGTCCACCCACGGCAAGTGAGAGGAAAAAGATGACCGCGAAAAGCCAACTGTAACCCATCGCCCCGGCCTTCTCGGGCATGACGACACTGAGGATGAAAAACAGCGCCAATCCGCCGAATCCCACTGCAAAACACACGAGCTTGAGCAGGGCCGGGGATTTGAAAAATTCCCCGTCCTTGTAGTCGTCGCCGTCTTTAATTCCCGCCATAAGTCTTCCGAGTAGTAAAATGAGTTCAGTTTCCGGCTGCTGCCTGGAGCCCGCGCAGATACGCCGTAATCGCCCAGCGGTCACGAACCGAGGTCACCCCGTTGTAGGGGCCCATGAGCCCTTTGCCGTGGGTGATCGTCCAGAAAATCTGTCCATCAGGCATCTCCTTGACCCTCGCGTCGATGAGATTAGCGGTCGGGGGAAGGGCCCAATACTTCGAAACTACGCCGACACCGTTACCCGAATCGCCGTGGCAGGGGGTGCAGGTGATCTGGTAGCGCTCCCTGCCACGAGCGAGGAAGGCCTCGTCCATCGTGAGTTCGGCCGGAAAACCCTTCCCGTAAAAATCACCAAAAAGGCCAGTGTTGAGGTAATCCGTACCACTGCTGTAATCAAGATTGGTCCGCCCGACGGCACCTTCGGTGATGGGAAAATTGAACCCGATCGGCTCGGTTCCCTCGACCGGGACCTGGGCACCCTGACCGCTCTCGAAGAAGTCACTCGGCTTCTGCGCCTTCACCTTGTACTGATTGTCCATGTCGGGGAACAGCATGAAGGGCGGTGAAGAGAACTTCTCGCCACGAGGTCCCAGGGCGTAGACCATTGCCACGACCGCGATTGCTAAAATTAGAAAAAACCAACGCATTCCAGTTTCCGGTTCAGTAATTCACTTCTTCGATTTTACCGGCACCAATTTCCTCGAGTAGCTCCTTCGTCTTCTCGCGCTTGAATTTGGGATCACGGGACTCAATCACCATCAGAAATCCGTCGTTCGAGAACTTCGAAAAGAGACTCGAGTTGAAAAGCGGGTGATTCCAGCGCGGCAGCATGATTATACTCAGCAAACCGAAGAGCGTCGCGAAGGCGGCCAGCAGAATGGTCAACTCGAACGTCACCGGGAAAAAAGCGGGCAGGGTGAAGGCGTTGATCGGCTTGTCCTGCACCACGGTCGGGTAGAGGCTCACCTGAGTGAAGAACTGGAGGAAGAGCGCCACCGAAGATCCGGTAATCCCGCCGACCAGGACGATCGCCGAGAGCCAGCTCTTGCCGAGTCCCATGGCATGGTCCATCCCGTGTATTGGGTAGGGTGTGTGGACATCCCACCGGCGGAAGCCGGCGTCCCTGACTTTCTCAGCGGCGTGATAGAGATCCGTCGCGGAGGAAAACTCGGCGACGTAGCCGAAAAGCTCGCTGGAACTGGATGTTGTGTTACTCACTGGTTTTGAAGGTGAAGATTATCCTGCTTATTTGCCCGCGCCGCGACGCTTCTCACGAAGCCGCTTCCAATCGTGATAGTGCGGGTCCGACTCGGGCAGGACCCCTTTGACCTCGCTCACCGCGATGATGGGGAGGAAGCGGATGAAGATGAGGAAGAGCATGAAGAACATGCCGAAGCTGCCCGCGAACATGAGCTTTTCCACCCACGACGCCGAATAGTAGCCCCACTGCCCGGGAAGGAAATCCCTCGCCAGGGAGGTCGGAATGATGACAAAACGCTCGAACCACATCCCGAAGTTCACAAAATTCACGATGATGAAGACCATCCAGAGATTGTGACGAGCCCAGTGGAACCAGAAGACCTGCGGGGCGATCACGTTGCAGAAGAACATACAGTAGTAAGCCCAGGTGTAGGGACCCGAGAGGATCCGCATGTGGAAGGCATCGCCCTCGAACTTGTTCGCCGCATAGTAGCTGATGAACAGCTCCATGATGTAGGCGTAGCCGACGATCGTCCCGGTGAGGAGGATGATCTTCGCCATGTTGTCAACGTGCTTTCCGGTGATGAGATCCTCGAGCCCGTAGAGCTTACGGATCGGGAGCATCAGGGTGAGCACCATCGCAAAACCGCCGAAAATAGCGCCGGCCACGAAATAGGGCGGGAAAATGGTGGTGTGCCAACCCGGAACGACGGAGGTGGCGAAGTCAAAGGACACGACCGAGTGGACCGAGAGCACGAGGGGCGTGGAGAGAGCGGCGAGGATGAGATAGGCCATCTCGTAGTGATGCCACTGGCGGTTCCCGCCGCGCCAGCCGAGGGCGAAGAACCCGTAGAGCTTCTTGGCGATACCCTTGCCCCGGTCACGCAGAGTCGCGAGGTCGGGAATGAGACCGATGTACCAGAAGATCACCGAGACGATGAAGTAAGTCGAGACCGCGAAGACATCCCAGAGAAGCGGGCTCTTGAAATTCTGCCAGATCGCGTTCGAGTTCGGCACCGGTGCGAGGAACCACACCATCCAGAAACGACCGACGTGGAAGCCGGGGAAGATCCCGGCGCACATCACCGCAATCAGCGTCATCGCCTCGGAGGCCCGGTTCACCGAAGTCCGCCACTTTTGGCGCGTGAGGAAGAGAATCGCGGAAATCAGGGTTCCCGCGTGACCGATCCCGATCCAGAAAACGAAGTTTACAATGTCCCAGCCCCACGCAACCGGATGGTTCATGCCCCAGACCCCGACACCCGTCGAGACGAGGTAGACGAGGCTGAAAACGAGACAGAGGAAGAGCAACACCGATGGCACAAAAAGCACCCACCAGATGAAAGGCTGCCGGTTCTCCACGATCCCGCAGATGCGCTCGGTGATCCAACCGAGAGATCGGTTGTTGAGCACAAGCGGCTCGCGAACGACCCCTTCTGCCTCAGTGGGGTGAACTGCCGTGTTCGCTGTATTCGTATCTGCCATGGTCAGTCAAAGACTCAAAATTAGTGCATCTTCGAGGTCACGGTGCCCACCATCTCCGCGCCCGGCATCTTCGGGTTCGGATTTTTGATGCGAGCGAGGTAGCTCGTCCTCGGACGGGTGCCGATATACTTCAAAAGGTCGTAGTTGCGAGGGTTTTTCTTCACCGCGAGGATTTTGTCCCCCTCGGCCTTGAGATTCCCGAAGGTGATCGCGCCGGCACCGCAGGCGTCCTGACAGGCGACGGTGAAGGAGTTGGCCTTCACCTGGATGTCGGCCGAGTCACGTGCGGCCGTCTTGGCTCCGATCTTCGCGGCATTGATCCGCTGGACGCAGTAAGTACACTTCTCAATGACCCCGCGCATACGCACCGTGACGTTCGGATTCTTGAGGAGACGCTGCGTCGTCGTCGCTGCACCAGACGCGGGAGCAAGCGGCCCGAGTTCGAGCTGATCGAGAGGGCGTTTGTTGTAATCGTAGTAATTGAAACGGCGCGCCTTGTAGGGGCAGTTGTTCGCGCAGTAACGGGTCCCGATGCAGCGATTGTAAGTCATCGCATTAAGACCGTCACCGGTATGAACTGTCGCATTGACCGGGCAAACGGTTTCACAGGGAGCGCTCTCGCACTGCTGGCAGGCGACCGGTTGGGAAATCATCTCGACCTGGTCATCGTCAATGGTGCGGCGACCGGGAGTATCCTTGGTGGATTCTGCTCCAGTGAGGTAATCAAGGGCACCGCCGCGCTGGGAGATGATCTCTTTGTCTTTCGGGCTCGTGAAGTACCGATCCATGCGGATCCAGTGCATCTCACGACCGTTGATGACCTGCTCCTTGCCAACAATCGGGATGTTGTTCTCGGACTGACAGGCAATAACACAGGCGTTGCACCCGATGCAGGTATTGAGGTCCACCGTCATCGCCCACTGGTGATTGGGATCGACACGGAACTCGTGGCCGGGGATGGGACTGATGAGCGGGGTGGCATTCTCCTGATTCCCCATGTAGTCCGGCCCTTCGTAGAGAGAAACGTTCTCCGGGATATGGGAATCCATCCCTTGATACTGGGCAAAGTCAGGCTCTTCCTTGAGCATGTCGACGGTGCCTTCGCGGGCAATGGCCCGACCTTCCATGCTGTAATGCTCTGCCGTGAGCGCGAGCGGATACTTCGTCCCGATCTTGCGAACGAGAGCACTCGTGACGAAATAGGGCTGCGCCGTGGTAAGGAGCGGGTAGGCATTGAAACCCACTCCTTTGCTCACCGTAGCGGTGGCAAGATCACCGTAGTAGCCGAGCGCGAGACTCACAACGAAGTCGGCCTGTCCGGGCGAACGCAGCACGGGTGCCTTCACCCGACGGTCACCGACCGTCAATTCGACGAGATCTCCATCCTCAAGACCGAGCTCGGCTGCGGACGAGAAGCTCATGAGAGCGGCATTGTCCCACGTCAGCTTGGTGATGGGATCGGGAGCTTCCTGCATCCATCCGTTGTTGGCGAAACGACCATCGTAGACCGCGCTGCTGGAAGTGAGCGTCACCTCGAGGCCGTTCGCATGAGGGAAATCCGCAAGGGGTGCTTTGGAAAGCGCCTCCGCTTGCGCGCCGGGATCGCCCAAGAAGGCGCCGGCAGCGAGCTTGCCCTCCCTTGCGTACCCGTCTCGAAGAGCGAGGGACCAATCGATCCCGCCGATCGCAGCGAAAGTCTTCTTCACCCGGTCGAGGAGGGCGTTGCCGGAGGCATCCTCTTGAAGCAGGGAAAGGAGGAAGCGCCCCTCGGAGACACCACCCCAGAGAGGGTTGATCATCGGCTGCTGCACCGAGTAGACACCTGAGAGACTGTAATGATCACCCCATGACTCGAGGAAATGCGCTCCCGGGATATGCCAGGTCGAGAGCTTCGTCGTTTCGTTGGAACGATAGCCGAGCTGGACGAGATTCTTCAGCTTGGCGAGTTTCGTCGCAACAGCCAGATTCGAGGGCGCGTCGTAAGCGACATCCCCCTCATTCAGAACAAAAAGCGTCTCGATCTCCCCTGCTTCCACAGCGGAGGAAAGGGCCGAGATACCCTCGTAACTCGCCAACTTGTGATCGACCAGAGAAATGAGCGGGCCGTAGGCGCCGAGAGCCCGGTTCAGCGCCGCCACGAGGACATGGGCCGCCTTGGGCTGCCGGCCGCCAAGAAGGATGACCGAAGTCCCCTTTTGCGCGACAAGATCGACCGCGCATTCACGAATCCAGTCCTGCTTGAAAACCACCGGGACGAGTCGTGAGACCACCGCATCCGCGAGAGAGACCAGAGCCGCATCGCCAAGCGCAGCACCCACTTCCTTCGCGAGCATCGCCGCTACCGGGAGAACCTGCGACGCCGCGATACGATACCGATGATCCGCCTGCCCACCGGTCAGGGTGAAGGCGGACTCCACGGAATAAAGACGACTCGGTCCGCCCTCGCGATCAGGGTTGCGGGTCGCAGAATATTCAGTGAGGGAATCCTCACCGACCGGCTCATTGCCAAGGAAATCACAGTCGAGGGAAAGAATGCGGGTAGCCCCCGAGAGGTTCACCACCGGGAGCGCCGTCGCCCCATAGAGATCGGTCTCAGCCGCACGAGCGCCAACCGGACTGAGCGCCTCATACGAAAACAACCGCATCCCCGGGTAGGCCTTGACCACCTCATCGAGAAGAACACGGCGTGTTGGGGAGGTCGAATCCGAGATCAGCATGCCGACCTTGGCCCCCGACTTAGACTCGCGGAAAGGCAGCAGGAACGATTCCTCAAAATCCGCCCGAGTGGTCTCGGCGGACTTTTTCAGGTAACCTTTCGAGCGATCCTGATCATAGAGGTCGAGAATCGAAGCCTGTGTAAAGGCAGTGGACCCGCCGTTGACCCCCGGGTGGAGGCGATTCCCGTCCACTTTGGTCGGGCGACCTTCGAACGTCGTCACCACGAGGGGATCACAACCCAGGCCGCCGAGCCGGGGTTTCGCCGTCGAATAATAGAGGAATTTACCGGGGACGATCCACTCCACGTGGTCGTTGAAAGGCACTAGATGCTCGAGCGGACGACTGCACGAGACCCCAAAACCCGCCAGCGCGGTCGAGGCCCCCATCAGCTTCACAAAGCTGCGGCGGGAAGTTTCATCGAACTCCAACTCCTGAGCGCCCTGGGGAAATTCCCGCTCGAGCCAACCCTTAAACTCGCCCGAACCCTCGAGTTCGCCGAGACTCCGCCAATGGATTCGGGACGCTTCTTCCTCAGCTGGATGATGCCACTTTCGCTTCATTCGAATTTCGTATTTCTCGTCGTTCCGGTCCGGAATCAATGGTGACAGGCCGCGCAATCCTGCGGAGCGTGCACGCCCCAGGCCTTCTGCAAATGGATCCCGATGAGTTCCTGGCTCCACTCCTTGCCCTCGTCCGCTTTTTTCAAGTCGTCGGCCCCCGTGCCGGTTTTGCCGGAGAGGTAGGCGTAAAAAGCATCGGGCTCCAGGTCCTCGGGCTTCCAGCCCAGGTTGGTGATCTGATCAAGCGGGCGGAGTGCCTCCTCGGGATTGCGGTGACAATCGAGACAGAAGGACATGCTCAGAGATTTCGCATGGTAGACGACCGGCATCTCGTCGACGCGCCCGTGACACTCCACACAACTCACCCCGCGGTTGACGTGGGCGGAGTGATTGAAATGGGCGTAATCCGGCACCTTGTGGATCTGCACCCACTCGATGGGCTTACCCGTGTAATTTTCGTAATTCTCATCCATCGCCTGGCGGAGAGGCTCGAGCTTGGGCGAATCGGACTTCACCTTGCCGGGACCATGGCAATTCCAGCAGACCTGCGCGGCGGGAATGTTCGAATGAGCCGAGTTCTCCACATGCGTGTGGCAATATCGGCAGTCCATCCCGAGTTGCCCGGCGTGGAGGCTGTGATCAAAGGGAATCGGCTGCTGCGGCATGTAACCGACGCGAGTGTATTTCGGCGTCCAGGAATACCAGGCGACGGCGATAACACAGGTTCCGAGGGCGCTCACGCACACCAGAACTTTGATCGCAAGGAGGTTTGTCCAACGTGGAAAAATGTTGCCCATCTCGTGAAGAAGACCTCCAATTAATCGCTTGTGAAATATTTCACAAGCGTTTTTTTGGGCGAAATTTGACGTTTTGAGGCGCCGATTTCCTCCCCGGGGGAACTTCGGGGCGCAAGCGGAATTTTCCGGCGGTTTCGACGACGTAAATCGGACCAGGGCTCTTCCCCGAGCCGGCGACAATGCCGCGCAACTCCCCTTACTGACCGCACGTCACCTCACGGACGGAACTCGCTGACCTGGCCGTTGTAAGGATTGACCTGGAGGCAGAAATAGTTGTCCGGATCGTCGCTCAGCAGCGCACCCTCACCCTGAACGAGGGTGATGTACCAGGTGTCACCACCCTGAGTGCGGAAGGGAAGATCGGTCGATCCATCCGGGCGAAAACGGAAAGCTACATAAGAAGTGCTCTGAGGCACCCCTCCAGACCCAGTAGGGGCACTGGCGTTTCCCGGTGTGGGTGACCCGAAACCGAACTTCTTGTCCTTGTTCGAAGTGTTCTCCTGAGGATCAAGAACGGTACTTAACGATTCGTGAACCGCGACTGGTGCCTTTATCTTAAAAAAGTTACTGATTGGCGCGAGCTCCCCCTGCATATTATATTGGTATAATTGGTATGACCGAAAGGCTTCTTCCGGCTGCGCATTGGAGAGGTCGGCTGATCGGAAAAACCTGACTTCAACATCCGCGTTCTTCGAAATCGCGATTTGCTGGGCGTAGGTCAACTGGTTCCGGAGGACAGTCCCCTCCCCGGTCAACGAGTTCGAAGTAATGAGACTGAAAAGATTGGGCGCAGCAAAAGCCAGCAGCAGCCCTACCACCCCGAGAACGACCATTAGTTCAATGAGCGAGAACGCTCCTTTATTATTTTCCACTTTCCTTTTCATGATCAAAAAACTGTGTTGGAATCATCAAATACTCCACTTGGAACTACGAAGCATTACCAACGAACTAAAAACCTTATGACTAATACCATTGTCATTGAGCTCCCTGGACATTACCTCAATATCTTCGTCATACTTCCGGCTGTCCTCAAAGCGATTATTGAATGGAGAAGTAAATTCCGCAGGCGGAGTTTGCCCATTTTCGTATCGAACCGCAGCAGCCTCATCAATAGCAATCATTGTCACCCGCACGAGGGGTGGAATCTGTTGAGCGTAGGCTTCAAAGCCAACTCCCTTGGGTGTATTGGAGTCAAATTCGTATTCTGGAGCAATCTTACTGAATGTATCCCCTCGGGCGCCGCCGACACTCTCCAACGAGTCCCGGGGAGAAACGAATAAGGAAATGATATTCTCGGCAAGCGGGTTTAAATGGTCTTCAAAGCTTCCCTCGCCAACACCTCCAGCCTGGCGATACCACTGATCAAAAACCTGCGGCACCCCTTCCGCCCGCTCGAGCTGTCCATCATCGAAAATCTGGTTTGACTCTGCCGGGGGTCGAAACTCCATCAACCGAAACCGAAACCTTTCATCAGTTTTCACAAACGAAGGCTTGAACCGTTTATCACCTCCAAATGCAACGAAGTAGCCTCGCCCGTTAAAGAGGTTATTCAAATTCCGATATTCAGTTGAAAACCCCAAAGGCGCTTGAAAGAAGACCGCATGCCCCACCGGAGCCTGCGCTCCGGTCACATTCAAGTCGGCCGCCTTCATCGTCGCGAAATGAAGCTCACTCGTCCTGAAGTAGCCGTCGTAGACGCCATCGCCATCCTCGTCTTTAAGGTCCCAGTAGGTATTGAGCGATGCCTGTCCGATGTTTTTAGTCATAACATCGAAGGCAACCCGTGCCTCCCTGAACTGCGAGATCCGACTCTCGGAAAAGCGCCAGCTCTTCTGGATCTGCTCCAGGAGAACAGTCAACATCAGCATGAGTACCGACAGAATACCCATCGCTACCATCAACTCGATCAGCGAAAAACCGCGTTTTTTCGTATTTGTTAGTCTCTTCATATTACGGTCTATAGTCACGTCCCATTTTCACAACCATCGATTGATACGCCTCGATCAGGGGAAAGTTTTTTTCCAGACCAAAGTCAAAATCTGTTCCCAACCCGGCAACCGGAGCAACCTCCACAATGACAGGCCGTATGCTATCATTTACGGTATTGCTATCAAATCCCACTCCACCAAAAGAAGCGCCTCCAACGGACTTAGGGAAAGATGAACCATTCCTCGGAATCGATATCCGCGCCGTGTAGATGTGCGTGAAGCTCCCTTTTTCCCTTCCGGGACTGCCGGAAGCCGGATCCATCGTATTGCTCAACTCTTCACCCTGGCTGTCGTAATAAAATTCCTCGCCATCGTAAGCGTCAATCAATGAAGCACCCACAGAGTCATCAAAGGGAGTTAACTGAATCTCGTTAAGGAGTTGCTGATGAATGCGGCCCATGATTGCCTGATCACCGGCTTCTCTCATCGTGTTCATGCCCTGAGGTATCAGACCGAGGAGCGTAACCAAAGCTACCGCAGCTATCGCCATGGCAATCGTCACCTCGATGAGACTAAAGCCGCACTCGCGATTTTCGTATTTTTGAATTTTCATAATGACGCCTGAGTTTGATTCAATAGCGAATCAGGGAGCAAAACGTTTCGGATTCACGACCCGGAACTGGTAAAACCTGTCAATGGCTTCGATAGGGTTATTGCCCCCGAATTCCTCAGCGTAATCAATAATATCCTCTGAATTGGGTTCCACGTAACGCTCAACCATCGAAGACCCCCGATACTCGGCCTGCACCGTGTCAACACCCGGGCGCCAGAGCCCATAATCGCTGTCGCTATCACGACGGGTTTGCTTGAGAACCTGCGCTCGGTAGTGAACCAGATAGGTATTTGACTTAGTGGTTACCCGGGTCTGGATGTTCGTGTAAGGCCGCTCCCTTGAGTTGTCGCCGACAAGGGAGTGATCTTCCCAGTACTTACCGCCATCCTCCATTTGCGCGACGGTAGGCGTGTAGGTCCCGATGCCCCCCTTGTTCCCGCGTCCGAGGCGCTTGCTTGCCTCTTCCGGGACCAGATGAATCTCACAAATTTCACTCGAGGACTTAAACATCTTTCGTCCTTTGTCGAACCGCTCCTCGAACTGCTCCAGCGTGGTATGCTCCACAATTGCAGCACGGAGTCGTTTCCCCTGAAGAGCGCCCCCATAGGGGTTGTCTCGCCAGTGATACCCCTTCCCGCGACCGTAATCGTGTTTGTAACTGGCATGCCAGGTATTCGGCACGCAGAGCATTATCTCGGAACGGAAGACGCCGCGGAGAGCCGTGTTTCGATTCACATGCAGGAAAGGGACAATCTGGTAGTTTAGGTTTATCTTCCCTCCGGTTGAGAGAGGCTCACTGATCGCATAAGGCTCCACTACAGGCATCCAGAACATATCCATGATGACATGGTCGGGCGGGGACTTCGCATCCGGGAAACCGGCTCTTCCCGGATGCGCCTTGTAACGACCGCCCTCGACATTGGGTCGGAAAAGGAGGGTCTGCCATGGATCATTTGTGGTCACCCCTGTTGGTATCGAACCAAACATTCCAGGACCGGAAACAATCCGGTTGGGGGAGAAATAGGCAGGCCCGCCGGCCTCAGCCAGATCAGGGGTGCTAAAATAGGGGAAATCTCCACGATTTCTCCGGGATTCCCAGATGTCGTTTATCCCCTGGGTGAACTTGGTCTTGAGAGAATGCACATTCCCCTCATCAGGCTTGTTGATGTAGGGTCCATCGATCATCGTTCCCGCTCCATTGTCGAAGTCCCCATAGTCTTGGACAAGAGAAGACTTCAGACTTTGGAACGGAAGAGGTATCGCGTTTCGGTAAGGGCGATCCGGCTTCTCAGTAAGATTAGGAATGATCAAATACTCTTTCTCCCCGTTCCCGGCGGTATTAAAACCCTGGATGGCGACCCCGGAAGACGTGACGAGAGAATGGGACATCGGACCACCCTTCCAACTCTTGGTGAAAATTTCGTCGCCAGGGACGATTACCTTTTTCGCAGCCGCCAGGCGTGCATCCCCGTGACTGATACCATAGGACTGCACGATATCAAAGGGCCTAACGTAAGTCGAACCGCTATCCCAATGCGCTGCAAGAAATGAGAGCCTGCCATACATACTTGCTGAAGCCCTCCCTCTACCACTGCCGACGCCTGAGCGCATCGAAGACTTCGAAGCAGCCGATGCAATCGGGTTTGCCGGTTCCGCGGTCAGACTCGCGAGTTCCAGAGCATTCGCGCTATCATGACTTAGTCCATTGAATTCGTTCACATGTCCCTGCCAGCCGGGCGAAATCACCGGCGCAGGAAACTCGAAGGGGTCGATTTTAATAGTAACATCCTGCACGAGATTGCGCTCAGGTGAATCGGGGCTCGATCCTTCGGTGTGACTCCCCTTATCAAAAATTCGAAAGTTCACGTCCCCGCCGGTGAAGGCGACATCCTTATTGGATCCGGCAATTATTTTGAACGGCACGGTGACAAGATCGTATTGGTAGGCCCGGGCCACATCTGCGGAAGAGTTTCCGACGCTACCGGCATAGTCGCGACCTAGACCTGAAAACATATTCTGGATTTGATCGTAGCCGCGGTCGATCGGCGTAAGACGGGATCTAATTCCGTTGGAAGTCGCGTTCTGACCGAACGCCTTTTTATTATTCAGTTGCCACCATACATTTCTCCTCACAAGTTGCCCAGACTCCTGCAGCGGTTGACGTGCGGAGATGGTATACCCAAAAGAAAGAAGCCCGCCCCAGGATCGAGCTCCTCCCTGCTTGTGTGGTTTCGCCCAATTGGTAGCCCAAATGTAGGTTTGGGCTGAATTTTCGAATCCAAGAAATCCGACATTCGATTGATTACCGGTCGATGCAAAGGTCATTCCTCCAGGCGCCGAAATCTCCATCTCCATATCCGGATTGATTGACCCCCATCCGATACTTGGACTGAACAAATTAAACATAAAGGCCGCCTGAACCAGCCTCTCGTTCGGCTCCAGGCGCATCGTCCCGGTATTTGCGGCAGTGATCAAAGAGCGGTTGTATTTATTCGCCGACGGGTTGCTGATTACGGCATCCCTGTATCCTTGATCGAGGAATGCGAGCTGCCAGTTCCAGTTCGCCGGCTCAAATGCAGCATTATACTCATTGGGGTTCGAAGTCTTCAGGGCACTTAACCAGAGAGGGTGTGCACTCTCAACTTCTTTCGTCACGCCCGCCGGGAGAGGTGGCAGATTTGTGTAAAGTTCGCCCACTGGTCCCTCTACTTGCCCCCGCCTGTACTGTGTCATGCCAGGGTAGAGCGCACCACTGAGCCCCGGCTGTGCCACGCAGGTCACATGCACATGAGCGCCAGCTAAGGTATAAAAGCGCCCGATGCCATGGGATGCTTCAGTATCAACTCCTTCAACCTCGATTTCTATGGGTGTCACCTGGCCGTGCCCTTTGTGCCCGAATCCCGGCTCGTTACTGTCGCGGGGATTCGTGTAGGTAGGGTGCACGTCGGAATTCTCTTTGGTGAAGGCTTGCCCAAAATCTTCATACAAAGTATCGTCGTGCAGATTCGTGGTCCGGATGTAGTCGAAAATCATCGTGGCAATCTGCGCCACGTTCTCTTTTCCATACTTACCCTCGAAACTGTCCCCGTAACCCGGGATCGGCTCGCGGAGCATACTCCTCAAGTAGGAATACAAGATCTTATTCCGGGGAATCTCGTAGTCGTGCGTGGCACTATCGGCCTTCTCCCGCTTAAAGATATACTCGTAGCGAGGATAGTCCGTTCCTTCGGCCTTCCCCATGGAAGCACAGTAATGGATCAATCGATCAAAAGTGGTGAGCTTGGTTTTGTCGTAATCGGGCGTCCCGTAAGCGGCATTGTAAATTGGCCATATCGCAATCTTCGGCGTGTTGAACAAGGTAGTTTCCGGGGCTCGGCTGTTAACCGTGACAAAGAACTTCGACCGCTCCAGATATTCGCTCAACTCATTTGGCGGAATCGCCTGCCCTTGAGCATCGGGGAACTCATGCGGTGTTCTGTCTGAGCGCATGATTACGTCGTCCAGTGTGGGGAAGAGAGGCTCAAAGTCGGCGATCAATCCATTTTGCTCCTCTTTACGGCGGGTATCAATAATGCGGGTTCCGGACTCAGAGCCACCTCCCACAACTCGCGGAACGACCTTATAGAGCATCTCCATCGCCTCCCGGTCGTTGACAATATCCAGAACCCCGGGCGCCAACGCGGGGCTTAGATGCACCGATGCGGGATGCCCCGGATATCGCTGCCACTCGTTCTGAGCGGGTTGGTATTTACCCATTGCCATGTCCAGCTCCCCTCCCGCTTTGGGAATGTCCCAGGCGAGACCACCTGCATGCGTATTGATGTTAAGTTTTGTCGTCTCATCATCAGCCCAGAAGGCAAATCGGGCCGCAATCGGATTCTTTTCAGACGCCTCGCTCCCGCCGGAACTAATGGGAACAAACTGGAATGCGGCATTCGAACCCGTGCCCCCACTTTCATCTAGCACCCCGAGAGTTCCGTCGGCCAGCTGGTAGATCCATTTTACCGGCATCGCGACATGGTCCTGCTTGATGATACCATTGGCGAGGGTGCCCACGGGACCGAAATCTCTGATGCTGTCCGTTTCGTTGTAGGAGAAACCCTCCACTCCGTTGTCGTCGGGATCATCCCCAATTTTTTGTGGCCACTGTGGAACGGTTGCCGCAAGTGGGTGAACGATGGGATAGTAGACCTTCTCCCCGCGGATCACCGGTTCATTCAGATCCACGAAATGACTGGGTTTTTCAGACCAGTTGCTGACTTCAGTAAAATCTTTCTGAAAATCGCCCCAGTCTTTTGTTTTCAACTTATCGTCCGAATAGAGCTTGTATGCGTACCCTTCGTCCCCGTTTTGCTCCCATTGCCGGATCGCGCCCGGCTGGGAAGCCCATGCCTTCTTCGTTCCCACGGTGGTCGCTTCGCGGATCTGGGCGATGACCATGTTCACCGCCTGCTCGGCGACCTGCTGGGCCTGGAGACCGTGCGAGTAGGTGTTCGAAGCACGGTGCTCACTCGTGGCGAGGGAGAAGAAGGTCATCACGAGGATAGTCGTGAGGGCCATCACGGTCAGGACGGTCACGAGGGCGACCCCCTTTTTGTCCTTCTTGAAGAGTTTGCTCGGCTTGAGTTTTTCCGGGAGTTTCATGGGCTGGGATGGGGTGATTTCCAGAAAGAAGAGGCGATGAATCGCTTCGAGAATGTTTTACAATGTAAACTGATGGAAATACAAAGACTTTACAAGACTATTTTAGCAATCCGGCGATTTTTCTGTGAATACAAAGTATTTACAGGGGGCTAAGCCCCTTTACTGCGGGGGCTGCGGGGGCGCCGGGGCCTCGAAGATCAGGATACGCGAAGGGAATCAAGTAAGAATGCGCCTTTTTGGGACGCTTGCGGATAAAACAAGAGCGGCAGGGTTCTCACCCTGCCGCTCTCTTTAGTTTTTCCCTGCGATGGGATGGTTCACCACGATCAGGAAATGTGGTAGGCGGGAGCGCCGTGCTCGGCGATGTCGAGCCCCTCGGCTTCCTCTTCCTCGCTGACCCGGATACCGATGGTCATCTTGAGGATCAGGAACACCACGAAGGAGAAGACGAAGGCGGCGGAAGCCACGGCGAGGACACCCATGAGCTGTCCACCGAGGAAGAACTGCTTCTCGGCACCTTCAGCGACCACTTCAAAGATCGCGGCGGCGAGGATACCCCAGACACCACAGACGCCGTGGACGGAGATCGCCCCAACCGGATCGTCGATGCGGATCCTGTCGAAGAAGAGCACCGAGAGCACCACAAG
>Ga0209491_10001501_pt1 | contig 45309 bp, 70 predicted proteins | sample BON02_FD_187213 | JGI IMG/M metagenome (GOLD analysis project Ga0209491, IMG submission 187213) | Freshwater microbial communities from Lake Bonney liftoff mats and glacier meltwater in Antarctica - BON-02 (SPAdes) (version 2) | ecosystem: Environmental > Aquatic > Freshwater > Ice > Glacier...
GTTTGTTGATGCTGCTGTAATTGTAGCTGAGTTTGCTTGGCTTGTAATTGTACCAGCATTACCAGTTACGTTACCGGTTACATTACCTACAACTGCTCCTGTAATTGTACCAGCACCAAAGTTACCACTTGCATCTCGCAATACAATTGTGCTACCAACGTTTGTTGATGCTGCTGTAATTGTAGCTGAGTTTGCTTGGCTTGTAATTGTACCAGCATTACCAGTTACGTTACCGGTTACATTACCTACAACTGCTCCTGTAAATCCTACTGAACTTATTTTTCCGTAAACAGAACCGCCAGTAACAAATGTAATAACGTCTGCACCACCACCAGCAAATCCAGTACCAGCACCTAGTCCAATACCTGTACCTGCTGCATCTTTCTCACCTGGCGCCTCAATAAAGCTACTGTAAATCCAGCGTGATGATATTGCACTAGTTTCAGCACCTGCACCACCACCTATGCTACCATACGCACTGTTTGCCTGGAAAGTACTCTCAGTAGGAGCAACTGCCATATCGCCAACTTTAATATTACCGCCAGTGTTTATTTGTGGTTTACTTGCTCCACTTGCTGTTAAAATAACTCCTTGTGCAGGAGTTTTAAACGACAGTGTACCCGAGCTTTCTGCTAGTATTTCGTATGTACTTGTACCACCAATAACATATGCAGTAGCTTGTAGTCTACCCGTATTATCACGTTTTGCAATACTGGTGTTTTCGTTGTCGTATGATATTTCACTAGTAGTATATGCTCCGGTTGCAGTTTTTACAAGTACTTGACCCGGATCATTTCTTGGTGAACCATAAGCAATAACTGATGCAAAGTCGCCATCTGCTAAGCCGCCGCCTTCGTCGATTACTGTACTAAATGCAACTGCACTCGGATCACCTGTTCCAGCAGCACTGCGACCAATAACAGTGTCAGTAGCAATTTCCGGTAACTCGGCAAATCCAACACCTTGGTCTTTAATACCAACCCAGCCGCTAGTAATTTCAAAGTTTGCACTATCAAAACTTGCAAGTCCTAAATCAACTTGTGCAATACCAGTAGCATTAGCTCTAGTAGTAGCAGCACTCATTGCTAGTTTGCTTTGAGCAATTGCCGCTGTATCATTAACATCGCTGTTGATAATTGCTTGCGGCTCAATTTGTAAATTAACTTCAGTATTTGTACTACTACGAGTTACAGTAATATTAATATCACTAGTAGTTGATTCTACTGCGTTAGTAAATTCATCTACAGGATTTTCTAATACAACTGCTGTTGTTGCACCTGACGAGCCAACAACTCCGTTATTAATTGGACTTGCTGTGGTATTAAACTCGCTTGCAGTAGTTAATGTATATGTAATAACTCTTACATTTTTGTTTAACACTTTATCAAATCTAGACTCAAGTGCTACTACTGTACCTTGTGCAGTACCGTTGGTAATAGTTCCTCCAACGGTAAACAATCCTGGAGTTTCTGGATCTGTTAGCAATCTACGCTTGCCTGTTGGAACAAATAGTTGTTTAGCAACATTACCGGCTGCAACTGCATGTATTGTAACGTTTCTTAAATCGTCTAATTCGTCGTAGCTACTAACCGCTTGAACAACGTAGTCTTTAGTAGTTGCATCATTATCATCTGTAGGATCTAGCAAGTTTTTAATTTGCTTGCTGTTAGCATTTAAGTTAGCTTCTAAAGGTGTTGATCCGTCTAGTGCTAAGAAGCCTGGAGCAAATCTACTTGTACCAGTTAGTTGCGCACTGCCATTATGACCCAGTCTACGACTTACATAGTTAGCAACGGCTTTTTCTGTAGGAACAGCAGTGTCAGATAAGTCAATAAACAATTCGTCATTGGAGAACTCGCTAATTGTAACACCTTCCTTAAAGCCCAATGATGCTGCTCTTGAAATACCAACATCTCCAGCAAATGTAACACTACCAGTTGATTGGTCAACGACAAAGTACTTACCTACACGGAAGAATCCGTCGTTATCACTACTGATAAAGAATACTCTACCTTTACGTCTTTCCCATACTTGCGCAGATGTTGCGTTATCTTCGTTAGTATATGCTCCTGCTTTTGCCGCTGCGCCACCAACTGGTGCACCTAACAGTACGTTAGGATAGTTACTAGTGTTAAATCCGCCAGTACCAATTTCAGTAAAATCATGTCCTGTTGCACGGAGTAACGATATAGCAACTGTAATCTCAGCAGTTGATCCTGCTACTAGACCACAGTAAATATTTCTTTCAGCAACTGGAACTAGTCTAATACCAGCAGCTCCTGAACCATTAACATCTGTACTTGAAACTAATTGTGTATTAATATACCATACACTGTCAGTAGGAATCCAACGTCCACCAGTGGTATATGCTGTAAATTGTGTACCATCTAGAGGATTTGATAATACATCATCAGTAAACAATGCAAATGTATTTGTAGTTACATTACCTACATAATAACTATTGCCGTTTAATTCAGTTGTGCCACCAATTGATTCAAATTCTATTCTGTCACTGTTACTTAACCCGTGACTTGCACTTGTAACTACCACTGGAGTTGCACTGGTTATACCAGTAATATCACCGGTAGTAATTGGATTATACTCAATTACTTGTAATGTTCTACCGCCATATGCAAAAACCATACCACCATTATATCCAAGGTCTCCTGGATTTAATATTGTTTGATTTGATGCATCTGTCGCATCTTGAACAATTCGTGTAGCATTTATTGAAGTTAACTTCTCAACTGCAAGATACGTATCAGATACTGCGTTACCAAGTGTGCCACCGCCGGCTGGAGCAGCAGTACCAATGTTTATATAATTGATAGTAGCAACAACATAACTATAATCAATGTCAAATGTAGCTTTAATTTGATTAGCATCTAAGTCTTGATTTTGATCATCTTTTGTAGTAAAACCTGTACTTCTATAGGTAACAGTATCGCTTTCATCAAAGTTAATAGCAGTACTTGGACGTGAAGTAATGTCACTAGTATCTACATTACCAAGTATAACATTTTCTCCGTGTCTATATTCAAATATAGAACTGTGACTTAGTCCGTCTTGCAAGTCTGGATAGAAATCTGTATTTGATCCTGCTTCTTGAACAGTGAGTCTATAAACTTCATTACTAAATTGTCCTGGCGTAGCAGTGTATACTAACAGTACTGGAATAGTTAAGTCGTTAGTTACATCTACTCCGCCGATATTAGCACCTGATATTGTTATTGTGTCTCCAATATTATATCCTTCACCTACATTAGTTACAGTAAATACTGGAGTTCCTGATGTTACTGTAATAGCAAACACTGCACCTGCACCACTACCACTTGTTGACTTTTGTGCAACAAGAGTATACACACCGTTGGGCCCAGGAGTACCAGTAATACTTGAATTATCAACAGATTCAATACCAGTAACTACAACTGCTCCGCCTACTCCAGTAGTACCGCTGTTAGTAGGGTCTGATAAGTTTTGTATATTAGTAATTCTATAGTTTAATGCACCTACAATTCCGCCATGATTGATGTATACAAACGCATTTTTCATTGGTGCTTCTTTAAAGTCATAGACAGTAATTGCAGTATCTCCTGATGCGTTAGTATATCCGCCATATGTAAATGCTTTAACAGGTTGCACCATATTTCTTGCAATAGTAACCTGATCTGGAATTTCGTTTGGATCAGCACCCTCTGCAACTAAACCAAAGTTACCATAACCATTTGAACCGTTGAGCGAACGTATTTCTGAACCGTTTGCAGCATAATATGCAACATGGCAATAGTATGTAAACATACTAACCATCTCAGAAAACGCACCGTTATTAGTTACAAGTCCGTATGCTAAGTCGTTAATTTGTGTAAAGTCGTTACCGAGTATACTTCTGTTACCTGCACTTTGTAAGAATATGTCTTGTATAACATCATCTTGATCGTGGCCTACATCACCTATATCATCGGCACCTACAAAGTTCCAACCGTTACCACTATTTGAACCTGGATCAAGATATATAACTGCTCTACCTAAGGCACTGTCATAGTTTGATATAGCGTTAACTTGGTAACGCTGGCCTTTGTAGTAGAACGGCGCAGGCAGTTCGGGTAATCTTAATTTAAGGCCTTGTGCTTGGCCACCAACATCTTGACTTTCAACATACAGAGTTAATGCATTTAGTCCTATTGAACCGTTTGCATCGGTATAGCTGCCTGAACTTTGTTGTACACGCATTGGTATATTACCAGCAAACGCATCAACATACATACCACCACGGAATGCTTTCTTATTTTCACTTCTTGAGAAACTTGATGCTGTTTGGATATATGGAGATTTAGTTAGAATTTGACCTTCTGGATCAAGGACACACATAAATCCGCCGTGACCTTGTACAGTAACATTTCTAATAATAGTTGCGTCATCCATCAAGAACACATCCATCTCGTCATTTCGCTTAGGTGGATTATAATTTACATCAAATGCAAATACAACTACGTTAACTAGCTCGCCAACTACACTAACACTACTAATAACTGGTGCCCACAGCAGTGTATTTGTTAATTGTCCAAATGTTGCACTTAGATTATCAGTATTTTCGTCGCCGGCTACTGATTTGTGAGTTCTTAATGCTCTGTAATATAGCGTTCCTTTTTTAACAAATGCTCCTTGCAGGTAGCTAACACCTGCAGCCCAATCTGGTTCAGCTTTTCCTAAACTTATATCTGGATCATAATCTGTGCCTAGATTCTTTGTAGGAGCAACTCCTATAAGTAGTTGCGCAGTAAGTGTTGATATGTAATTAATCGCTGCTGCTGTTTCAATTTCTTGACCTGCAAACCCTGAACTTACATATCCTGACCAATATTGACCTTGATTTTCAAGAGCAAATTCTTTACCGCCCTTTAATAGGTCTTTAACAATACCGTCTACAATATATCCAGTATCTCTACGACAGGTTGTTTCGTTATAAACCAGCGAAGGATACGTAGTTTCAATAAAATAAATTACCTCATCTTGTATAAATTCTTTGTTACTTTTGACAATTTCACTAGCAGCAAGATATTTTCCTAGATTAGTAAATGTTGCTCCGACATTTGATGGCTTAGTATTATCAGTAAGGTAGTGTCGACCAAAATAACCTTGTGTTACACCAGTTTGGTTAACAAATGGTGTGCCGGTTGTTGTTACAGTTAATCCGTCAAATGTTGCATCTCTATAAAAATATGTATCAGCATACACACTTTGAGACTGTCTGCGCTTCGGACGAATAATTACTCGTCTAAATTCGTCACCTTTTAGTGATATGTTTTTACTAATTCTGATCGGAAAGTCTTCTTCGTAAATACCTGTTTCAACTCTGATAAGAACCTGTTTAGCTTTAACATAATTACCTAATTCAATTTCTTCACCTGTATCAAACTCTATAGGTGATAATAATTGCATAAAGAAGGTAGTTGAGGCAGTATCTTGTGTATACGTAACAATACGTCCAATTGCTGCTGTGCGTTTACCTCTTAACACTTTACCAGGTATAGCATCAACATTGCCGGTTGATGTTTGATCTAATTCACCAGCAGTACTATTTGTAAGTTCAAGAGCATATCTATTACCAAATGCAACGTCTGCCGCTGTAGGTGAGTCAATACCATTAGTAATGATATTTCTTAACAATCCTACATTTGCAGTAATTGATGCTGCTCCGTTTGGCTCAGCTCCGCCAGCACTGCCATCCCATACAGTTGTTTGACTTATGTCTTGTGCAAATTTAGTTTGATATCTCAGTCCAATATTACCACTTACAAACTGAGTATATGCACTATTATCAAAGTTAGTTATTAGGTTAAAGTCTGCATACAATTCAAAACTACTCGCATCAACAACTTTTACATATGCAAATTCACCTTCAATTTCTGTCATGCCTGAGATAGTATCAAACACTACAATATTTCCATCTTGTAATCCGTGATTAGTAGTAGTAGTAACTAGTGAAGGAACATCTCCAGCCTTGCGAACTATGCTTTGTATAGTCTTTTGATTGTACAATGTATTTTGTAGAATAGAACTAGTAATTAATGTTCCCAGGAATGCAAAACTATCACTAGTTTGTTCTAATTGTGAACTAACAGCAATTCTACCACTTACACTTGAGTAGTAGCGCTCAGCCGCTGTCCTTGATAGATAGTTAGCGTTGTTACCACGTTCAGCATCAATTCTAAGACTATCAATAATTAGCCCTAAATCTCTTTCGCATGTAGCAACAGTATAAACAAAATTTGGATAAGTGTAAGCAAGATATCCAGATACTTCTGAAATTAGATATTTTTTGTTTAGTCTTAGCGTTGCACTTGTAATTATATTTACACCGTTTTCCACACCTGAACTAATTGTTACAGCAGGAGTAGTGAATGCCGAATGTGTTAATGTTTGGAAATATGGTCCAGGTTCTTCTGGTGCAGTTCTAATTAATTCTGCTGCTTTACGTGCAGCGGCATTAATAGTTCTAAATGCATATGTTGACGATGTACCTTCTTTACCATTGGGAACACCTTGCATAGTATCATCACCAATGGTACTAACATTTAATACTTCTGGACTTGAGTATGCAGTGTTATCTACATAATACTTTGTTGCTGCTTGTAGGTCTTCTGGACCATTGGGCGCACCATCACCGGCTAAGTCGCCCGGATGATCATGTAAAAACAACGCCCCGGTCATAGTATCACCTTGACGTCTAGTGATACTAGTTCTAGGCATTGCAATATCTGCTAAGAAGTTTCCTGTTAGCGTAACATCGTACCCTGCATCTACAACTGTGTGTAAATCACTTACTGCAATAGTTCCTGATATACTGAGTTTGTTAGTTGCAGCTTCTAACGTACTTTCTGTAGAAGCTTGCTCTGCTGTAGCATATAGAGCAAGTTGATCATCATTTACATAACGTATGTAGTAAGTTACACCGCTTGTGAGATTGTTAGGATCAGTATTTTCTGCATTAAAAATAAACCCAGTACCGTTAGCACCACTATCATAACCGTGACCTGATATAAACAGGTTTCCGTCTATGTAGTTTGTAATTGTTAATGTATATTGTGTATTTGTTGCTGGCTCTGCTGCAACACGCACAGGCAAGCCACTAGTGATATAACGTCTATCTGCGTAACCTTTAGTAATAACTAAATCATCAATAGTGTAATTAGTAGTTCTTCCTAGTTGCGAATTAAGTGCAGTTGCAGCACTTTCTGAAACAGCAACACCGCCGATAGCAAAGTTTGCAGCTGAAAGATGATTGCCTAGTGTAGGATTAACGTTGTCATCAACAAGAGCACTAAATGTTGTTGATAATATAATTTTTCCTGGAACACTAACTACATCAACTGCGATACTATCAGTTGCATTTACATCAAGGTCGCTGTTACTACCAATAGTACTGTATATAATTCCAGTACCTGCACTATTTGTTGTGATAATTTGCCCTGATTCAATAGTGTTTGGAGTATCACCTAGTGTAGTAAATCCAATCTGGCCACCTTGACCAAATACTGCGTAAATCTCTTGGAAGTTTTCGTTTACTTTGCGAAACGACTCACGAATACTATCGCCTGTGCCGTCATTACCTTCTACACCAATGTTTACATCTTGTTTTGCCATTTTATGCTCCGTTAAATTGCTGGCTGAGCCAGTTTATCCATATGTATGTATTTATTATTTAATTTTATAATCTTAATGTAAATATAGTTATGTTTATAAAAGAATTTAAAGAAGAAACTTGGCACATTCGTAAGAGCAAATTAGGAACAGAGCATCCTTATACTCGCATATGTACCTATGCTGTATTTAGGTGTGATAGTTGTGATATAGAATTTGTGCGTCCGAGAGGAAGTATGAATCCTAAGAGATTAAGTAATAACTACTTTCACGTATGTAATACCTGCGATAGTAAGAAATTTGCCCAAAGAAAGGGTGTAGAACGCAAGCAAGTTTGGAATATGAGTGCTAGCAGTTCTAGACCAATTGGGAAACTTTAGTCTTCTTTTTTCCAAAGAGTCCAAGCGCCGTAGCCAATAGCAGCATATGCTACTAAACTAGCAATTGGTTTAAAAATGCAATGCCGGCACCAATTAATATAGCACCGTCAAGTGTAGTACGTTCTTTAAGTCTAGCAGTAATCCATTTTTGTAACATGTTATTCTCCTTGTTATTTCTTCAAGCCGTCTGTTGTTACGTTAGCAACAGTTTTCATAGATTTTAGCGGAACAGGTAACGATGTGTCTGGTTTTACTAGACTTCGAATAGGAGTAGCACGTTGACCTAGATCGTGTCGAATACCGACTATTTTATCAAGTACTAACTTTCCTGAATAACCCGAACTATTATTTCTTGCCATTTTTGTATCTCCCATTGCAAGTATTTATTAAATATTACTCCTAAGGAGAAAATATCATGATTAATTGGATTAAAAATCTATTCACAGGAACTGTAGTTCCTACCCCAGTTGTTGAAGAGCCAGTTGTTGAAGAACCAGTTGTTGAAACTCTAGTTACCGAGACACCCTTGACCCCGCAAGCAGCTTGGCCGTTTCCAACTGACACTGGAATGATTGCAGTAGAAGGTATGGGTGTAATTAAAGTAGCTAAACCAAAAACAGCAGACGTAAAAAAAGCAGCACCAAAGACTGCTTCTAAAAAGCCTGCTGCAATTAAACCAACTGCGCCTAAAAAATCTAGACGTAAGCCTAAGAAGGTCTAATCATACCCTTTAACTGTTCAATTGCAGTTTCACAGCGAGTTAGCTTACGTTCTAGGACGGTTATAGCTGCTCGCTGTTTTCTTGACTGCTCTTCCAAACTCTGTACATAGCGTTGTGTAGGAATCTGTTGTTCCATACCGTTCTCGGCTATCATAGTAAAGTGATCACCGCCTTGTGCTTTCAAGCCGCCGCTAACACGATTAGGATTCTTATCAGGTGACTGTGTTAACGCTGATTGTGGCTTGCGCCCGTACATTTGATTTAAGTAGCTCATATTTTATTTACCTCTTTAATTCGTGTAACAGGAATTCTTTGGGATCGCACCAGTAGGTTTCAAAACAGGCTTCTCCTGGCCCTGTTACCATACTTGTTACAACTTCACAACGTTTGAACCAAATATATTTCCCAGATAGATAACACTGTCTAGGTAACAACGAGAGCTTCTGCTCTTGATGTATTCGTCTCTTGTTGAACATCCATTGATCGGGCAAGCCCATGCTTATTTTTTCTGGTATTGGCATAGTTATATAACTCTATTGATGCTAAATTCTTAAATTTACTCTCCGCCATAATATCTGCGTATTCAAGGAACGATAACGCATACTCATTTACAAGAGGATTAGGATACCAGTCACTGTGCGCACGTAGTTTTGCCTTCTTATGACCTGCTTCTAGTAATGCAAAAAAGTCAGGCATACTATCATGTGCAAATCCTTCAGGTAGTGCTGTATCACGGCTGTAACTGTAGTGAATCACAGGACGCACACCACGCCAGCTATCAATTACACGTTTAAATCTATCGTCGGAGGGGTAAAGGTATTCTCCTTCACGGCACAGGTGATGGTGTAAATCAAGTACAAGGGCACAATCGTTGACAAGTTCGAGGCTTGAATCAATGCCCCATTTGTTTTCGTCGTTTTCGATTGTGATGCAGTTTCTTGCTTCAGGTGAAAGTCGGCGTAACGCTTGTCGGATACCCTCGGGGCCTTTTCGACCGGAGATATGCACGTTGCATTTGAAATCTTGGAAGGTCTTGCCGTAGCCCATCCAGCGTACCATATCTGCATGATATTCAAACTCCTCTATACTCCGCTCTACTATGCCAGCGTCATCACTAGCAAGTACAGTAAACTGGCCAGGATGCATAGACAAACGTACATCAAGCCTACGAGCAGTCTCGCCCACCTTGGCAAACTCTCTTTCACAATAGGCCCTAACGTCTGGTAGTCTCCAATAGTACCGCCAATCCTGCTGAGTGTAAACAGGAAGACAATCGCTGCCGAGTCTAACCATTCTAAGACCTTCAGGTAAGCTACCAACATATTCAATTAATCTCCCGTAAGCTGCAATGTTGTGTTGCATAATATCCCACAACCGTTGCTCTGCAACTTCTTTAGTTTGACGGTTAAGCCATTGTACAGTAGTTGACTTAGTATTTAGTGGCCGCTGAATTTCTTCTAGAAGTTTTTTAGGTTGAGTTTGATCTGGGTGCATGTATTTGCATGCCCAGCCTATACGTTTAATAGTCGAATTTGTCATATTTTTTGCCTTGTGCCTTAAGTTCTTGCCAATTAGTAGGATATCTATAATCACCGTTTAGCAAATGTGTGCCTGAATTGTGTAGTGCGTATTGCCAGCTTGCCCACCAACCGTATTTTGGGCTCAGCTTTTTATACCATCTTACAAATAGTATAACACGCTTTTTAATGTTTGTCAACCTACAAACGCCCGCTCTTGCACAAACGTACCCTGTGTCTTTTTACTGCCTTCACAAAATCCTAATGTACTAAAATGTTCTTTTAGGTCGTTGTTAAATCCTATACTGCCACACAACATCACACGTTGAAAAGACGGATCGTCAATCTTAACAGTCCCGTCCTCCATAAATTTTTGAATACGTCCTTTTAGTTTGGCATCTTCTTGTGTCACTGTGCTAATATATTTAATAGGCATTTCGTTTAAAAAGTCTCTGTAACAATCTTGTTCGGCATTTAATCTAGTTGTCCATGTCACTGTTATGTTTTCAAACAAGTCGTATGTTTCAGGATCACGCAGTATACTAATAAACGGAGCAATGCCTGTGCCACTTGCCATCATTACTAAGTGCCCGCCTAGTTCTAAGTTAGCAAGCAATAATGTGCCAGTTGGTTTCTCTCCCACTTCTAGCATATCGCCTACTTGTATATTTTGTAACTTGCTAGTAAGTGGGCCATTTGGTACTTTGATACTGTAAAATTCAATCCAGTCATCGTACGGTCCGCTTGATATACTGTATGCCCGTTTAGGTGTACCTTCCATACTTATCATTACAAACTCACCTGCTGTAAATCTGTATGTTGACGGCCGTTCAACACGTATTCTAAACAGTGTGTCTGTGTAGTGTTTAACATCAATTACGCCTAGTAGCATACTATCTCCAATTGTCTACCACCCATGAATCTTCGCAATTATGTGGTTGAGGATCTCCGTGGAATACTGCTATGCAACATTCTACTCTTGGAGTAACATTTTCAATTGTTTTCAATATACGATTGCCTTTTGTTCCGCCTGGCGAAAATTCTTTTGTTTTTCGAACTTCCCATTTCCAACTTAATATCCAACTATCTGGATAAAGCATTGCTTGCTGACTTCTAGTTGCTTCGTACAGCCAATCCTGATCACCAAACAGTCTACGCTGAATGTTGACTCTGTCTTTATCAAATTCTTCCCAAACATGACTTAATTGTCCAGTTTTAAATCGTATAACACTGCTGTTATATTTTGGCCATTTAGGCCGCATTGCTCTAGTAAAGTCTCGTATTGTACACCAATGGTTTGGTTGATAGGTAAACAGTTTATCTATATTACTTGCAATTACAACATCTAGATCAATGTAAAGTATAGTACCCTTTATTGGGAGATCATTTGAAAACATGTAGGGCTTGTACCACCAGCCTGATAATCCCTTGGGCAATGATATTACTTTTATATTTGAATCTAATCCGTTTGCATCTTCAGTCATGCACACAAATTCGTAATCTATTCTACAATTACGTTTAACCATATTGTACAAACGATTAACATAATCAGCAGAATACTTTGTGCCATGTTTTAAGCATAGCACAAAGAATTTATTTTCTGTTACCGGAGCAGGAACTGTAACAATTTCAACAGGAATAGATTGATGTTTAGCTTCTTTTTCCTGCTTACGTTGTTCTTTTATTCTGCGCCATTCCTCTTTGGAATATTGACTCTTGTCAATCTTAGCCATTTGCAAATAATATCTTTTGAACTTCAAAAGGTGTGTAGATTGCTGAGTTAGCACCATGCTCTGAACACTCTGCTGATTCACACCAGCAACGTCCACCGGACATTTCTTTAACCAATGCATCTGCAAAACGCCATGCATGTTCTGCAAACTTCTCTACACCTACGCCGTCCATTACTACAACTTCTGCTAATCCCATTGCTTCAAGTTCTGAAAATTTATACAAGAACGGATCTTCTCGATCAATTACAGTCTTGTGATCAAAACTATTTTCAAGCCAAGCCTTCAAAGGTTTTAGCCCGCCAAAGTCTACTGCCCAGTTTTTGTTATCTAATTCTTTACAACCAAATGTAAATTTAAATGCCAAACTGTAACCATGTAGCAAATGACAGTGTGAATGTTCTGCGTTAGGTTGACGGAACACTGCACTAAGCCCGATCTGATGTCCGTATGTTTTTGTTGAATAGTAAGCCATTTTATACTCCTAGGTTAATGGAGTGTGCGGAATATTTATAGAGGGAACGAACACCAAGTCCTCTTACAATATACATTATATTACAAACTACTTATCTTGTCAACCATTACGTTAGAATATTTCCAGGCGTTTGGTAATTCAAACGCATCATTATGTATAACAAAACTAACTTTTGGATAGCATTTAAACACCATTCCAATTTGATGTATCCAATACCTAGGATCAACTGCTCGTTTGTTTGCATCGTCGTAGTTGCTAGTGCCCTTGTACACGTTGTTTACAGTTTGCGTAGGGCTGTACAAGTCAAAGCCTATTAAACGCACTGTAGGGCCCTTACACAGCTTCGCAGCCAGCAATACAGCGTAAGGTCCGCTGCCCCATTGAAAGGGCTCGTCCCATCTTTCGGTTCCGTTATAGGGAAGTTTTGGAACAGCTCGAATCCGTTTAAATTGGTTGTAATGACCTACCCAATCTTCTCTAGTGTATACTAGTGCATAATCGTTTATACCATTGTCAATTGCTTCGTTAACCATTCTACGATCAACACTCACTAAATGATCCACAGCATAGTCGCGATAGATTGCATTGCATCCTATTTTGGTGCCACTTAAATCATCAATGTTTATGGAGGTGCGACTTTCGCCATTGCCGAATACATACATATATATATTTACTTTACTATAAGCAATATGTTATCGTAGGATTGGATTTTTTCTTGTTTAAAAACTATGTAAGTGCAAACAAACTCGCCTGTTATGCTCACACGATACATCCCCGGAATTATCTCTTTAGGCTTTACTAAGCTCCAGCTGTTGGGTATTGCATCACCCGGGGTCGTATTGTATATATACTGTTTTGAAAAGCGATCTAAAATTATAGCACGATTATCTTCACTGTATGCAGTTCCGTAGACTCTAGTACTTGCACAGTCGTGTCGTTTTGATCCTATCATAGCAAACTCAATATCTTTATCACCTGTAACAGGATTATTAATAATTTGAATTTGTACGTCTTGATATACAAAAGAATTCTTAAAACTCATATAGGCAACTCCTAATACAATTAGTGTTACCATACTAAAGCCACTGATGATGTTAGTGGCTGCTTTTATTAATGCGTAGTTGTTAAGATTCATCTCTAATGCTTTTCACTTCTTGGGTAATAGCTTTTACTTCTTGATTAACTTCTTGTAGATTTTTACTTGCTCTATTTAGTGTGGTTATCAAGTACTTGATAGTGAAGATTGCCCACCACCACCATACTACAGCAGTTATTGCAAATCCAACCAACCCTACGTAGAATGCAGTTTCAAAATCAATAATATCAAATATTATTAGTATTATACTACTCAGCAGGAATGCTGTGGGAGTTAACCGTGCGTATAAGTCCCAGCGTTCTACCTGTTCAGTAATAATTTGATTCTTTTTATCGTCCATAAAGTATTTATAGACGCTACACTGTGTGTAATAATGTGCTTTTAATTAAGCACTTATTTGGCCGAAGGGCTTCCATTCGCCTGGGGTACCTTCTCTAATACAAATCCATCCTACGTATCCTGTTGGTTTTGGACTACTATTCCAAACAACATCACCCAATGCGTATGAACCTGAAGTTGGTGTGCTTGTACCTACTTCAAATTTCTTACCCTGCATGCGTATTGGTCCAGCAGTAGTAATGTCGGCGTCACTTGCAAAGTTTTTAACACCTACACCAATCTTACCATTAAACACTGCTTTAGATGCAAATATAACATCGCCACTTGGTTCAATACTAATGCGTTTGGTATCGTCAGTAACAATGTCTAATCCACTAGTAGTCCAAGTACCAATTTTAAATCGGTAGTCATCAGTTGCATCAATTAAAAATTCGTGGTCTAAACTAGCAATACTAAATGCACCATTTGGGCTACTGATTCCTAATCCTAAACGCATACTATCAGCATCATAGAAGATATGTTCGTCGATGGTGACTGCGCCAGCAACACGTAACGAATCTAATGTACCTACACGTTGTAGATTACTGTTAACAATTCCTAACCCAATACTGTCTTCGCTTATTACAGTTTGATTAGCAATACGATATTCCTTACCTTTAGAAACATCAATTGTTTCACTACTAAACAATCTGTCCGGACTGCCTTGCATAGTTAACTGTCTAGTATTTCCAGCACCTGTCCAAATTAATCCTTTGCTATAGATGTTACCACCTTCTGCTTTGAATTCTAAAGGACCTGTTCTTTCGTTTCTTACATCAGCACTAATCTCATCTACGTGTAATTTAGTTGCAGTAATTTCACCCTTAACAGTTAAACTACCTTCAATGGTTAGTGGGTTAACAATAGTGTTAACACGCAATACTGTAACAGTAACGCCATCGTTACCAACAAGTAACGTTGGTGCAGTTGCAGTATCTTTAATACCAGTACTTGCAAAATTAGTAATTGTTCCACCGTTAATCTTATTACCTGATAATTGTCTATCAAGTATTTCAGGCTTTGGTGCAGGCTGTTTAGATATTGCTTCTACCGCTGCACTTACGGCAGCAAAGCCATTTCTCATTTCTATTAGTTTATTTTCCATATCGCTCATTGTGATAAATCCCTGCTGTTACAGTATTTATCACAATGAGTTATAGATTATGATACTTTAAGCAAGATAGTATCGATGTTAATACGTCCATTCATCCTAGTATCTACTGCACTAATGTTATCAAGGAATGTACGCAACGCTACTTTGCCAGCTGCCTTGAACGCTTTAAGTTGTTCATCTGGCTTGCGCAATGTCTTTTGAATACTAAGTTCTTCGTTAAACCCTGTAATAGTAGTGCCTTTAACCTGCAAGCCACTGGTACCGCGTCCCATTCCAGTTGGATCAATGTTAGTTGCAACATACTTGCCCAGCTTGCGAGTCTTAACATTAAATGTCCAAAGTTCGTTTGCTCCTACAACGTCTGTAGGATTAACACTTGCAAGTTTATACTTGTCGTCCAACTTCAAAAACTTCAGCTTACTAACAAGTTTATCAGCACTCTTAGGTTTGGCAATACGCGGAGCACGAGTTGCTTTGGCTGCATCAATGATATACTCAAGTGCTTGCATTAAATTTTCAATAGCACTAGTATACTTTGCAATATCTGATTTCTTAAGATGTGCGTAGCCTTCTTTAAGCTGTGCCCACATGTCTGTTTCTAGCTCATCCATCTTTTTCAACTGGCCAGCTGTGGGCATACGATCCAGTTCTTCAAAATCTAACAGTTCTTTTTCAAAGAATGTTTTCATCTTACGAGCATGTGCTTGCGTAGTACCAGCTTTGCTAAAATGTGTTTTAAAGTTAAACCCTGTTGGATCAAAGCCTGGTTTGTTTGTAATAAAGCCTTCTAACCATTCTTCAATTGGCTCAGCAGTTGCTCGCGCTTGGTCTGTAATACGCTCTTGGATAGTGGGAACATATACTTTAGAACTTGCTTTTTCGTCTAGCTTTGCTTTAGCAACTTCTTTAGCACCGCCTACGATTGTTTTTTCTAGCACTCTTTTAATATACTCACTTACAGGCGTCATTTGGCCTATTGTGCCTGCCAAACTATCCCAGTGTACAGCATGCTTTGGATTAAGATCCATCATTCCAGTGCGCAACAATTTACACAAGATAGCAGTATTAACACTAATGCTGTCTGCACCTTTAGCTGCACGAGCACATTTAATCTGTTCAGCAGTGTAATCGTTTTCTTTCATCCACGCCCAGCAATCAGGTTCTAAATCAGCGGACTTATAGTTGTCATAGTAAAACGATTTAGAATGACGCTGGAAAACATGATAATCATACCCGCTCCAATTTTCGCAACCTTCCCAGCTTGGACCCGTGACTTTTGCACCACGTCTAACTACTGGTGCCGAACGGGCCTTTTTCTTTGGAATTTTAATACCAACGCTTTTTGCCATGCTAACTCTCCTATTGCTGTTTATGTTACTATTATATAGCCGAGAGGCTACAATGTCAACTCTTTTTAAGAGCCCAGAACGTGGCTTGTTTGCCACTAAGATATCCTGTGATAACCACACGGTATCCGGATACATTGTGATCGAGCATTGTGTGATAAGTTATTTCTGTGGCTTTTTCCATACAGAATTTACCCGCAGGAGTCTGTTGCCATTTGCAGTTGTAGTAGCTAGTTTCAATATCATCTATATCACCCATAGTAAATTCGTGTAGCTTATATTTTTCTCTAACTTCGCCGTTGACTAGTTTATATTTCATGAGCTCCATCTTAGAGTGTACAACATGTGATCTTTTTCGTGTTCGAAGCGAATTTCAAATATAGGTTTAGGAAACCATCTTGAGTGACTCATAGGTCCAAAAGTCTGTACGCACCATGCAACACGTTCGTCCCATTGTTGCTGTGACATGCCACCACACTTGCCTTTATACTTCATGAACTCCACCTCAACAGGAACCATACATAATCCTGTTCATACACAAAACAAAATCTATACTGATCAAAATGATCTCTCCCAGCCCAGAATACACACCAGATGCCGGCTCTATTGCCCACCGCCTGCCACCGTGTGTCAAATTGTTCCTCGCACCACTTCATAGCATCTTGGTGCTGATCCTTGTGAATCAACACTTCGTAGTTGAACTGACTGTGAGTAGGGACCTTGATTATCATGTCCCGCTCCATCGTAGAGTAAACCAAGTGGCATCTCTATCTTCACTGAAGAAATAATCAATCTGAACCGGATAGTTGCTGCGTTCTATAACTTTCATGCCCACCTCAATAGATAAAATGCCAAATCTTGTTCGTTGGTAAATCTAAACTCGTAACAATGCTTGGGCATCCATAGGTCATGCGACTCAGATCCAAATGTGCTTCTGCACCAGGCAAGGCGTTGTTCCCAATCGCGGCTCATAGGGCTTGCCGACACCTTGGCTCGAAATTTCATGACCACCTCAGGGCAAACAAGGTAGCATCTTTGCCTTCTTTAAAATAAAAGTTGGTGCTGTTATAATAATAGACAGCATTCCACTGATCCTTAAATGACCCTAAGTGTTTGCCTAACCATATCTCAACATTGTCAATTTTAATTCCTGTGTCATCTACATCAAGATTCACACAGTGCGGCCACAGTTCTTTTTTCAGTATTCTCACGATCCACTCCACCTCAATGCAAACAGAGTAAATAGTTTCTTATCCACTATCTTATAGTGATATAATTCTCCGCCTCCTGGTGTAAGCCAGGCAGGGTCGTTGTCGTCTTCTGGAAATTCACAATGGTCTAAATCTTTTAGGCCGTAAGTTTTCTTAATAATTTTAGCAAAATCTTCTAGATCAAAATCACTACCCGCATGTACTCCTAGCCCATCGAGAGAGTGATGTTTGGTTACTTTGGCATATAATTCGCTAGGCATTTTATACAGCATGTCCACTCCATCGTAGAGCAAACAGAGTAGCCAGCTTGGGATCTTTCACAGTGATTGTGGGAATGTAATCACCAGCAGTGGGCTGTTCATCATGAACCTGTTTATCATAGGGCACAAACCTACGCTCATAGTACCACGCACACTCATCAAAGCCAACTCCGTTAGCATTATCCACACCTGAGCCTACATGCTCCTTTAACCATTCTGTACACCCATCAGGCACGCCTTGAGGAAATTCCAGCTTCATGTTTATTCTTCAACTCCGAAATTATTACTCAGATCTTGATCTGCAATAGCTCTTGCATCGTGCAGTGCATTGTGTGGAACTTTGCTGTCTGCACTGCTTAGATCTCTGCGTATCTCCATAGTAATCAGAGGATAGTTTAAACACATGCCTGGCCCTGTAATCAAAGCATCACAGAAGTGTTTGATATCTTCTGGCCAGTCGGAGATTAAATGTATGCTGTGATATTGGAATAAGAACTGTTGAAGTTTAGTTTGAAACACGTCTAGTTCGATAGGTTCTTTTTCTAGGAACGGCATAACATGTTCAGCGACCCAATCTTTTGGATCAGCACAGTGCAACACTTCGTAGAACTCGTTGCCATCTTCACCAACCAGTGCCATACTGATAAGCTCGCCTTTGAACTCGTTAAATTCTGTATCTATATAAATTTTCATTCTATTATTGCTTTCTGTTTTGGACTATTGTACAGGCAGTTGCCTCGCTCTCGAATCAAATTAACAAGTTGTTGAGGATCAACTTTTGCAATTTCTTTAAGTTCAATTTCAGTAATACTGTCAACTGTAGTAAACGACCAAATTTCAGGACTACGCTGAGGATTATATCGAGCTCTCATTGTCATTGCGTGTAGGTTGACAGGAGCAGGCTTTAACTCTTTGCCCGCAATTGAGTTTAGCAGAGAATTACGTTCCCAACTAGTACAGTCTACAATGCACTCAAATCCTAGGCAGTCCCAGGATACAATAAATTTACGTTCTTTCATCTGTAATGACTATCAACTAATCTTAAAATATTTTGATACTTATCGTATGCAATCTTTGCCGCGGGGTTTTCATGTCTAATTCGAGTTTCGCGATCATGCTGTTCTACAATATAGACTGCCGCTTTGACTTTAATGTAGTTGCTCGTCCGTGCGTCGTATAGCCATTTGTCATGTTCTAATAGAGCACGGAAGCGATCCTCTGGCATGTGTACTTCTACACATTTAACTTCGGTGATGGGCATAGTTTCAAATATTTCAGGATCACTGTCACTGCATACAGCATATGACACTGGTTTAAGTCTGCGATGCATACGACTACTTTCACGCACATAAGCATCGTACTTTTGGCAAAACTTGTCAACTTCTTTCATAGTTTTTCGCCAGGTTCAAATCCGCGGAATGTTTTAAAACGCGGAAAACGCAAACTGTAGGTGCCGTCTTGGTTCTGTGTTACAGCATCTGCCCTAACTTCAACAAGCTGACCAATAAGAGAATCCCGAGTATGCCAAAAAGTGGATCTCTGCTCATCTGAAAAACCACTGCCCACATTAACACGTATATCCTTGCCGTCATCCTGCCCAGCACATACAAAAGCCCCAAGTCTTCCTTCATTGCGTCCAGTTCCTTCTTCTAAATTGGTAATACTTAATGTTACTTCAATGAATGGTTTGGCTTTGAGCCAAGCATGACTGCGTTTGCACTCATATCCTGCGTCCACATCTTTGATCATAACACCCTCATATCCTCCGTCTACAGCCGCTTTATTCAGCTCTACAAAGCGTTGTTCACCTTCTACAGTGTCTAAGTCAACATCTTCCCACTCAAGCGCTTGTACGTGCTGTAAGAACGCCTGGTGTTTTGCAACCCAATGTACTACAAGTTGACTACGGACGTTCTGTGGCTTATTCCATACACCTTTTTGGAATTCATCTAACGGAACACAGTCAAACAAATGTAGTACAGCATCGCTTGCTGTTACATTGTCCTTGCGATGTACCTGTTTCATTAGGTCTTGGAAGTTAGCACTCATTACTTCTCCGTCCAAAACCAAATCATATGGCGGTGGATCAAATTTAGCTACAGTTTCAATTTCTTTAATAATGTGTCCAAAGTTATGAAATTCTTTGCCATTGCGACTAAACATATTAATACGCCCGTCCATACGGACAATAGTAATAACTCGAACACCATCTAGTTTAACTTCAATCTGTTTCTTACCAGTCATCTTCTTTTCGTGATTGGCGCTGTCGTGTGCAAGTTGGCAAGTGAACACAGGAACTGCATATTGCGGGAAGTCTTTAGCAACCTTGTTTACAGTCTTTTCACTTACACCGCATCGCAAGTCTTTGATAAGGATACGACGATAAAAGCCGTTCCACTGTGCTGTGGTAGCAACACTCATTGCAAGTTCAATTGCATCACGAGCAGCATGTCCGGTAAGCTCACGGTTGATCAATTGATCGGCAAGTACTTTAAATGTAGGCCAATCAAGCCCCTGTCCTGTAAGTACATCTGAACGTTCTGGAACTGCTTTAACACCGAATGTGATCATAGCATCTAGTGCCATACGCACACCTTCAAAGAACTCGTCTAGTCCTTCTTGCATTGCAGATTCAAGAATGCCTTCTTTGTTAAGACGACTAGGATGATCCTCTAGCGATGAAATAATACTTTGTGGCTGTGTTCGCATAATTGTTCCGGTTCTATTTCTAGTGATTGTCAAAGACTATGTATCCTTGCAATGTATATATTATAGCACGAGATGGAGTACAGAGCAAGATCTAATCTTGCCCTGTTCCCACTTTTCAATGTCATACAGACGATGTTCAAACATTTAGTCCCTCATTAGATAGGATATTAGTGCGTCATGTAAGTCTGGCTCACCATAGAACAATACAATCAACACTCCTGCTACTAGGTAAAATCCAAAGTCACTCATCGTACTCTTAACTCGTCAATGTTGATAGGTGTGTAGTTGATTTGCTCTACACTTACACATCTGTGGCTAGGCGACGGTGGAGGATTTTGGTGAATGTGTCCGTGTACATTTAACATACTGCCTTCGCCAAATCTATGACTCTCGCCCAATGTACTGTTGTGTACAGGAACGTGAGTCAGCAACAAACCAAACTCGGGGAACATTCTCCACAGCATAACTTCGCTGAAGTAGTTGCCCAACAATTTGATGTTGTCGTGGTTGCCAACAACCAAACGCTTTTTGCCGTTCAATCTGTTGAAGTTAGCATCCAACCACGCCGGCTTGTCCATACCAAACAACACATCACCCAGGTGATAGACTTTGTCACCAGGCTTAACAACACTGTTCCAGTTGGTAATCATTTGCTCGTCCATATCCGTCACGTCCGTAAAACGATCGCCACGAGTAGCCTTGCCGTCACAGTCGGTGAAGTTCAAGATACCTGCGTGATTAAAGTGTGTATCGCTGATTACCCAAATATCTGCCATTGTGAGCCTCTTTTTGTTTATACGTACATTATAACATATTATAGGCCGTTGTCAACCTATTTAATGTACTGATGCTTTTGCATCTATATTACATTCAACAATCCAATCATTAAATTGGGTAAACTTGTTTACTTCTACACCAAGCCCTACTGCTTCATTTACAAAGTGCTGTAGTAGCGAATTGTACAGTTCGTCTGGCATTGTTTGTTTATCAAATTTAATTTTCATTACCAATTTTCCACGCCTGCAATTTCTACATTAAACTCACCGTCTAACTCATTTACTTGCGTTCGAATAGTAAGGGTAATTACACTGCCAATACCTGAACTAGCTTCATGTGCTAGCGCAAAGGATTCTGCGTCTGGAAACTTGTTCATAACTTCTAAAATCTTTTCTACATCTCGTTTATTAATATACATCATGCTATCATCCAATCCATTTCTTCTTTTACTTCAATACTTTCACTACCATCATATTCATTTATACGGAACAATGTACCTTCTGGAAGCCAAGCAATTTCCAAACTGTCCATGCCGCCTGTGTACATATCTGGATACCAAAGAGTCATGTAAGTGTTCAACTTATCAAAGTCTCCTGTTTCAACACACTGTACTACCATAGGATCAAACAGCGCTTTGTTGCCATAGTCGCCGTGGCCCCAAGAGCTCCAACCAGCGCCGTGCCCTGGACTGTATAGTACAGCAACTTTTCCGTCTCTAATTACTTTGTCCATATTAATTACCGCCTTTCAATAAGAACTTATTAGAAATTGCTTTGAACGAACATTGCATATCTAGAATCTTAAACACAAGTCCTTCTCGTTCACAACCAACCATTCCCATAACTGACTTACCTTCTGCAGACATTAGCAGATCAGCAATGGTAGTTGACTCATCCATTGTGAGGGTTCCAAGAACAGGCACATGTTTAATATCAAACTCATCAACGAATGCTTTTCGTTCTGCAGGAGTAAAGTACTTGTTGGTATCAATATTGTAGATGTCAAACAAGAAAAAATCTTGTCCTTTGCTCTTATATGGATTACCTTGAATACCTTCTCCAATCAGTTCACCTTGCAATGCAATATTACGATTAGCACGACGAAGTTTTAATTCTAGATCATTGGCAACTGCAACTTTCCACAGGCTGTTAGTTTCGCTTGGCTTGAGATCAAGATTACGTGAACAAACTCCAAACTCTCCATCACGCAAGTAAGCTGTCATTGACGCACCGTCTAGCTTTTCAGTAATTTCCCAAGCATGCTGTTCTTTAGCCCAGTATGCAAGTTCTTCCTTTAGATTCTGAATACGTTCTTGATCAGTCTTTTGAAGCCAACTTGGAAACATACCTTTAACTTCACCAGCAAGACATGCAGGAATAGGAGCTTCATACTTGGTGATACTAAGGATAGCAGAAACATCCATTCCTACTTCAAGACCAAGAACACAAATACCGCCGATGTTTGCTGGCAGCAACAATCCTTGCGATAGTTGTCCACGCAGTCTAATAGTACGCAAGCGTTCGCCTGCAATACCGTCATACACTCGCGGCTCGTTGCCTTTGCTGAGGAATGGTGCTAGCGCATGCGGAATCCATGAATCAATTTCACAATAGACTGCTAGGTCGCCAGCGGCAAATTCGCCTTTCTTAACAACCACAGTCCAACCACCAATAACTGCACATTCAATAGCATCCGCACCTTCAATTGGGCGAATAGTATCAATTTTACGAATAGAAGCTAGTTTACGCATTTTTACTCCTTACCTACAATTTCAATATCTACACTTTCACTGTAGTATCCGTTGCTACTTCCGTACCAGCGAATGTCTACGTTGCCTTTGATAGTTCTAAAACGATAGTATGTCCAAGTTTCACTTTCCTCAGATCTACTCTCACCTTCGTAGCTGCTGACTTTTTCAACCAGCAACAGTGGAGTTCCTACTAGGTCATCTAAGTCGCCTACAATGTCTTCGATGTACACTGACTCGCAACAATCCTGACTGTGATACATTCTCACATAGTGCTGTTCAGTTAGGTGAAACCGTAGTTCATCACCGCCCAAATTTACTACTTTACAAAGAATCTGTCCCTGCAATTCTTCAAAACTTTTTACTGGTTCTACTAAGTGGTTATAGTTCATCTTGTGCTTTTTGTGCTTTATATATATATTATAGCACCGTTTGTGCCGCTGTCAACCATAATGGTGCAACCTGTAGGAATTGAACCTACTTCAATGTCGCTTCAAGACACCGCTATAACCATATCAGCTAAAGTTGCAAACTTGGGGAGAATGATGGGAATCGAACCCACGCAAAGAGAATCACAATCTCTGATGCTACCATTACATCACAAACTCCATAAAACTGGTGCCCCCGGAGAGATTTGAACTCCCAACCCGCGGTTTCGAAGACCGACACTCTGTCCAATTGAGCTACAGGGGCAAACTTGGTGGTAATGGGTGGATTCGAACCACCGACCCTACGGGTATGAACCGTATGCTCTAACCAACTGAGCTACATTACCTAAACTGGAGTGCGTGACAGGAGTCGAACCTGCATGATCGAGATTTGCAATCTCGGGCCTAACCATTCGGCTACACACGCACATAACACTGGCAGAGGGTACAAGAATCGAACTTGTGATAGCGGAATCAAAATCCGCTGTTATACCATTTAACTAACCCCCATCAAATCTGGTGTGTCCGGAGAATTTCGAAATCTCGACCCTCTGGTTAAAAGCCAGATGCTCTTCCTCTGAGCTACGAACACATGGTTGCTTCGACTGGGATTGAACCAGTGACCTAACGGTTATCAGCCGTTTGCTCTACCACTGAGCTACGAAGCATTAAACTTGGCATACCGCCAGGGACTCGAACCCCGACCCAACGAAATGATAAATAAACATATGTTTAAATGTAATCAATGTCAATCAATGTTTTTCCCTCTGAGGACAAATAAAAACTGCATACGAAAATTTTGTTCCGTTGCTTGCTCTTCCAAGCATTCAACAAAACGACAAATTAAAAAATGTTTGTATTGTAAAACAAATACACTCAATCCTAAATTCTGCTGTAAGTCATGTCGGGCTAGCCATCTTAATACTGGTAGAATACTATCCGATAGCACTAAACTAAAAATTAGAACTACGCTATTAGCCAAATATGAAAAAGTTTCAGTAGAATATTTAGGTGAATATACTCGTATATATCTATGTAAATGTAAGTTTACTGGAAAAACTTGGTATTCTAAAACTGTAAAAACAATTCATCCCGATATTATTGATACCAAAAAACAATATTCTTACCAATGTAGGTTTAATTTTGGTATTAGTTCATATCCAGATTGGTTTCAAACTGCTTCTGGATTAATTCAAAATCATGGCTGGTACTCAACTCCTGGTTCCAGAAAAGGGATTAAAAATATTAACGGTATTTCTAGAGATCATATGTATTCCGTAACGCACGGTTTTAAAAATAATGTCGATCCCTGTATCATATCTCATCCTGCTAATTGTCAACTAATGCAACATGTAGCAAATCAAAGCAAAAACACGCAATGTTCATTGTCGTTGCTTGATCTCATGGCAAAAATAGAAGAGTTTGATAAAATGTACCCTGCAAGTCCGTTCCGATTTGAACGGAAAATAGCGGATTTGGAGTTCGCGGTGATGCCTAGTTTCACTACGGACTTGCGGGGCACACTCTAAGAGAGGCACACTAAGGTGCTGCCATTACACTAGCGATACATAAAACTTTATTTTTCCTTTACGCAATAAAAAACCCCCGGAGTATTATCTACTTCGGGGGTTTTGTTTAACTTTTAGTTATGAAAACTAAGACGTCAACAGGAACCCCCTTCGCTAAACCAGCGAATGCAAATATGTTTCTGCATGTGTTTCTGTTGTGTAGTCATTTTCATTTCTCTTTTATTTCGTTGTATGTGTTTATTATACACAGTTATTTATCATCTGTCAAGTGATTCTTTAACAATTTAGATACAATATTTTTATTTCCAATATACTTGCACCAATCTTGATCCCAAGTAACCCTTTTTAATTTACGCTTCCCTATAAACGCATCTCTATAATGAATAGTACTCCAATTATCGTAAATTACTAAATCTCCAATACTCCAATTATGTAGATACATGGTTTCGTCGCTTATCATTTTATTAATTATGTTATTTCGAAACCACTCTATATAATTTGTTCCTTCCGGAAGACCATCTATCCATTGAGTAAATAATTCATCAGCAACTAATCCATAATCATTGTGTACCGGATGCCAATTTATAGCTGGGCGCCGCACATAGCAGTCCCACGGAGTTGTGTATGGTGCCTTACATAATGCTGTTGCTTCTTTTAAAAACTCTCGAACTGAATTATCTATTAAATGTAAACCCTGGATAGTGTCAACAAATTTTGTACCTGTGGGCGCTCCTTCTAACTCAATAGCATATAAAATTCTATTAGGAAGAAGTTGCGAAGGAAAGTGTGTAAGATCAATATGCCAAGGAATTGTTCCAGACTTTAATAATCCGCTTTCACTTACTGTTTCAACAAAATTATCTTCGTGCCCTTGATTTATAGATTGAGTTAGACCGCTATATTTTTCTTTCGAGCTGTCCCAAACATTCCCAAATATACTACAAAATTCTTTTAATTGTATATTATTTAAATTTTGATTTTTAAAAATAACAACCTTTTGAGTTGCGTACAAATCGTATACTATTTCTTTTTCTGTATTAGAAAGATTTCCGCAGTCAATATCATTAACTTCACTAATCCAGTTCTTTTTTATACTAGTAATTTTCAATGTATAGTATCCTTTTATGTTAAGATAGTGCTGTAATTAAAGTTTTCAAAATCTTCTTCAAATAAGTTAATGATTAACTTTTCTCGAGATTCGTTGTAGTAGTCTAAATAATTATATGCTGGAGTAATATTAATTTTTTGAGATATCTTAAAACCTAATATATCTTCAATGTCAGCATAGCCATCTTCATATTTAAAAATATTTGGGACCATGTTATTATTGTTACCAGTTAACAACTTAGTTTGAGAAGTGCTTGAAATGTCTATATGCGCATTTTCTTTTTTAGTATATAATTCTTCAAAGGTTAAACTAGTAAACTTGCTTGACGAAGTATAAGTTGTCTTTAAGTAAACATAAAAACTAACAGCTCTGATAAATGGGTTCCTTACAACTGAAAATACCCATTTATCTTGAGTATATAATTCCCAATAGCTGTAGGGGTAGTGCATGACTATACGCCAATCTTCACTAGGTATAAAGTTTGCTGTGCTAAATGTATTCCTAGGCATGTATATTGCATCAGGACAATTTAGTTTTATACTTTTCTTTATACTCATCCCAGATGTTTTTGGAATATGTATAAAGGCAAACTTGTCTGTGTAAATCATAATACTATTTATATGTTGACAAGTTAGACAGAATATTTTTATACCATATGGAAACGCACTTGAGACTTTTTCATTGAACGGATGGTGTCCTGTCCTTACTACCTAGACTATGTCTAGGATCAAGTATGTTTTTTATACCATATTGAAATACACTCAACATTCCGCCATTGATTCGACATGCTGGGTACTAGGGGCGTGTTCTAATGTGTTTCAATATGCAAACTCATTGTAGGCAGGACTCGAACCTGCATTGGGCGCCAGTGACGGGCCTGTCTTGCCAATTAGACGACTACGGATTCTTCGGAGTCATGACTTCCGAATATGGTGAAGGTAATTACTCCTTCATAATACCATATATAAACACATTTGGCTACGTTGATTCTTTCGAACTCCCAAAGGTAGCTACAGGGGAATCAAATGTGTTTATATATGGTAACGCTACGGAGAATCGAACTCCGCTTTACATTATTATTTGGTATCCCTAGCGAATCCCGACATCGCATTACCAGCGTGAAAGGCTGGCGTTCTTCCTTTAAACTATAGAGATTTTTTTCTTCCAATGTGGCCTTTTACTGTTTCGGTAGTTCGAACAAACCTAGACAGCGTGACTTTCTCTTGCTAACACTTACAAAACTTGGTGCATCCTCACGGTTTCGAACCGCGGACCCTTTGAATGTAAATCAAACGCTCTACCCCTGAGCTAAGGATGCAAAACAAGGATGGAGACAGCCTACACACGGGCGGCCGATATCAGCGTTAGCCGAGTCACTTACCTATATGTCGTCCACTTTATCCGCTTAACTTTGACCAGCTGCCACCCTGTGTCAGGGCTAGGAATGAATCAACTGTTAAGTTTCAGTCTCCAAAAATAAATTTGCGCCAGGGAGTCGAACCCTATACTTCAATGATGCTTGTCCAACATACAACGGAATCGAACCGTTTAAGCAGCCCATTCGGGGATGTGTTGCCGTTACACTAAAGCGCAAAATTGGTGGAAGTTGATGGTAACGCTCCACGTGCCTTGACTTCACTACCTTTAGGGACGGTTTTACAGACCGCTGTAGTGGGCAACTTCCGATACACTCTCCACGCTATACGTCAACCAGGAATCCCCAGTCCAGAAAAGTGTATTATAAAGCAATTTTCATGGATGAACCCACATGTCTTCTTTCGGATAGAAAGTGCTTTATAATAACTAGTATTTTTGGCGGAAGCTGAGAGATTCGAACTCTCACCTATTCCTAGATGGGACGGTTTTCAAGACCGCTCAGCGCCCTGCGCCCCTATCCTCCGTATAACTTTATAAAATCTTTGCCATGTTTTTGGATTACATATTCAAGAATTGGCTTCATTTCTTCTTTATATAGAACATCTATATCAGGGTTACATTTCAACTTGGCTTCCCACTGTGGGGACCTATACCCTTTTATTTCTATAATTTTATTATCAACTATAAAGTCTGGCAGATATTTTTTTACAACGCCTTCATAATCGTATGTTCTAAATTGCTCGTTTTTTTCAATGGATTTTCCGTGGTCCAAAGTGTATATTACATATGCTAGTTCCCAACTGGAATCACAGAATATATTTTTATACCATCCTTTTTTACCACGCCCGGAGCCTTTTACATAGCCACCCAAGCCACGGTTTTTTGCAATAATCGATAATTTGTCTTTAGCTTCTTGGGTGTGATAACCAGTTTTGGATGCACCAAATTTAACGCCAAATAACAAGTGGTCTTCACCGCTTTTAATTCTACTATCTGTTTCGGCGGTTTGATCTCTATTCCAGGGTATGCATCCTTTTTTAGCACCAGCTAAAGGCGATCTTGTTCTCTGAACTCTGTCTTTGTTTAATTTACAGAAAGGTTCATGTGATCCAAGACCCCCAGCGTTTTTGAACTCTCTATTACAGTGTTTGCAAAATAACATATATTTCTCCTATACATTATTTATCAAATCTATAAATCAAGACTAGTGCCATAAACCGGACTCAGCCAAACTTCCTTATTGGTAGCGGGTCCAGGATTCGAACCTGGGATGCTCCTGGCTTATGAGACCGGAGTGGTGACCGGACCCTTCCCGCATTATAAGGTGGTATCAATCGAGGAATTGAACCTCGCTACGGAATGACATGACGCCTTGATGTCTGTACCGCTAGCAAGCCTGCATTGACATAGTAAATGGTGGAGGTTAAGGGGATCGAACCCTTAACTCTGCCTTGCAAAGGCAGCGTGTTCCCATTAGCACTAAACCCCCAATTTTGGTCTCCGATGCAAGAATCGAACTTGCGCTCCTTGGTCCCAAACCAAGAGTGATACCATTTCACCAATCGGAGTTATCTAATTTTTCGAATATACTCTAAGCCAATTTGACTGTTTTGAATTTCAAGCAATGCCGAAATAGGAGCATTAAATTGAGTACCATCATCTTTGTATCTATGTTGCCTTGCAAGCTCTCTTGCTCTTTGCGAAGCAATAACTACCATAGTAAACCTATTTCCGATGTTGTCAACAATTTTCTCGTTGTCAAGAAGTCCTATTCGGCTATGTGTCTTGTCATTCATATGTTCCTTTTGTTGTTAAAAATATTGGTGCCCTGGGAGAGACTCGAACTCTCAGCTTACGGCTTCTAAGACCGCTGTGTTTACCAATTTCACCACCGGGGCATTTTACTCTACTGACACACTCGTGCTCGTCAAATGTCCGGTGAGCTAACCGGTTCCTCTACTATGTAGAGTCTTTGAGTGTGCTTTTATATGGTGCCCCGTGACAGAATCGAACTGCCGACCGCTGATTACAAAACAGCAGTTATACCATTTAACTAACGGGGCCATATTTTACTTATCATACAGACTGTGCTGTATACTTAAAACTGGAGCGGAATAGGAGAATCGAACTCCTGACTTTAGATTGGAAATCTAAGGTAATACCATTTTACGAATCCCGCTTATACTAACTTGGCGGTCTTAAGGGGTAACGATCCCCTTCTTCGACAGTGACAGTGTCGTGTGCGTCCGTGAACACTTTAAGACCTAAATTTAGTTGTATACTACTTATAACATTATACTCCGTATACAAGGGAGAGTTTATAATTATACTTCGGGTAACCCAGAGTATAATATTTGGCGGAGCGTCAGGGAGTCGAACCCTGTGACCCTTACGGCTGGCAGTGAGTGTGGGATTTGAACCCACGGCCCATATTACTACGAACTGCACCTTAGCAGGGTGCTGATTTAAACCTCTCATCCAACTCACTATATTAACTTCATCTCCGTCAGTTCTGTTCGTTTCCAAACTACCAACGGGTCTTTAAACTGTGACCACTTAGTGCCATAATACTGGCAAAAGATTTACTACATTCTATACATTTATACATATAGATATTTATCAAGGGCTCCACGACTAGGACTCGAACCCAGCTAGTCTTTCGACACAGATTAACAGTCTGCTGCCACACCCGGCGGCTCTCGTGGAATAAAACTAAATTTATGGTGCGCTCTACCAACTGAGCTACTGAGGAATAAACTTTGCTTACAAATACACACTCACAGGAATTGAACCTGCCCACTGAACTTTGAGCCCAGCTGTAATCCGCTACATCTGCCTGGCCTAAGCATTTGTGTGTATGTGTAAGCAGAGTTTAGTGGTGTATGTTGGTGCATACACCACTCTACTTACAGTGTTAGCCTTGCGACTAGCACTAAAATATTGTATCTAAATTGTTAAAGAACGTGCAAGCATTGCTGCTTACTAGTGTTTAGTATAACATGTTACAATGAACATGTCAACTGTTATTTTTAATCTTCTTAGCAACTCTAAACTACTGTTCTTTGTTGCTATGTATTCATTATAACATGTTACGATGAACATGTCAACTAATTTCCTAACTTTTTTGTTGTATTTTTACAACACTTTTTAACCTATTGCCTGCTGTATTGCTACAGTATGTCACTAGTATATGCGAACTTTCTCACTCTGTCAACTGTTTTTTTGCCTTTATTGAACATTTGCATGTATCCATTTCCAGTATTCTTCTGCTGTCATAGTGTGCCTCCATAAAAAAAGCCCCTAACATTTCTGCTAAGGGCTTGTAAAATTTAGTAGTACGTTCTACTTAACTTTGCAAACCCCGCAGACATCCGCACCTGGATTACTTGATCCTAGTGTCGAATATTCTACTGTTGTTAGCGTTAGTTTCATTGAACTTACTTTCCTTTGTTATAATTTATTTAGCCATTTGACAATAAAACTATTAGTTAATGATTAGATGATAAATTTCTTTCCAGTTAACAACTTTAGTAATACCTGGTGGTACAGTGTCGTTCATGTTAAAACCGTGTTCGATTAATATCGGACGCAATCCTACGTTAAGTCCTGCAACTGCGTTTGACATCTTGTCTTCAATCCACCACAAGCCACTATCTTTGTAAGGTGCAAGTGCATCGTCTTTGTCTGCTCCGGTATCCAAACACACGAGCTCTTCAAATGCTGTTTTACCAAACAACTTTTCTAAGTTCATTTGGCGTAGTTTCTTAGCATTAGGATCAAGACTCATACTTGTAATGCAACGGAACACATATCCATGTTCTTCATGCAAACGTTTAACATAGTATATTGCATCACGCAATGCAGGAAGAAATCCCATTACAGCACTCTCGTTAAAAATTTTAACCTGTTGCCATGCTTGACTTTGTGTGATATCATATTGTTGCGCTATATCATACAACAGATTACCACCTTCAATCGCAGTGTGTCCATGCTGTTCCATCCAGCACATAAAGGCGTATTCCCAATTGAGTAGACAACCATCTACATCTGTAAGTATTACTTTATCGTTATATTTCATATGTGCCTCTTTCTATTGCTTTATTATATTACCATTATACAATAGAAAGAGGCTGCTGTCAACCGTTACTTGTTGTTTCAAGTATACACATGTTAAGTAAAACTTCTACCTTAGTTACACGATCGTATCGAAAGCTACGAAAGCCGTTCGATCCAACTGCCCATACTGCTATAACCTTGTCTGAAATCTCGCGAACCTTCTTTTGTGTTAGCGGATCTTCTTTAGCAACTGCTGGTAGCAGGCTTGGCTTAAGAGTGCAAGGCATCCTGCGTTCCTCACCGTCAAGTTTTAGGAATGTTACTTCAACTACTTCCTTGCGCAGCATCTCCATCAGTTTTTCTCGTGTTGGGATACCTTTAAGAGCTGCTACTGTATCTTGGACCTCTGTCATAGTTCCTCCACAATACCTAATACTTCTGCTGCAATTAGCAGAGCACCTGCAACTACAAAGTTGCCCATAATTAAAAATCCACCTGCAGCAATACGTACTGCACTTTTAGCAAGACTTACATAAAAGTGGAACTTACTAGGGTCTTTAGGTTGTGGAACGTGATCTTCATACTTAATAGACATTTTTATTTCCTATTTCCAAATAGTTGTAGCAAGTGAATAAACAAGTTGATAAAGTCTAGGTACAGTGTTAGTGCGCCCATGACTTCTTGTTTGCCGGTGTCGCCACCTACACTTACCATTTCACGGATACGCTGTGTGTCATATGCAGTCAAGCCCAAGAACACAATGATAGCAATAGCTGAGATAACCATCTGCATTAGTGTACTACCAATAAAGATGTTCACAACACTGGCAATAATAATTGCAATTAATCCTACAATCATCATCTGTCCCATTGAGCTTAGATCCTTTTTAGTAAAATATCCGTAAATGCTCATAGTGCCAAACAGCACCCCTGCACCCATAAAGGCTGTAAAGATACTGCCCATTGTGTAGACTGCAAAGATTGTAGCAAAACTCAATCCCATTAAGCCAGCAAACGCATACAGAAACATCTGTAGTCCCGACTTGCTGAAATTAGCACTGGCAAAACTCATCACAAGGATTGCGGCTAATGGTGCAAATATAACCACCCATTTTAGCATTCCTGTAAAAAAGAATTGCAATAGCTCTGGGCTAGTTCCTACATAGTAACTGACCAGCATGCTGATAAACACAGCAATGCCCATCTGAGAATAAACTCTGCCCATTGCTTCATTGATTGCAGAAGCGTCTCTATAACTTGTTGTTGCGTACATTTATATTTCCTTTTATCGTTTATCTACAACCATATCAGCAAGACCATACTCAACTGCTTCAGCTGCATTTAAGAATGTGTCAAACTTCATAGTTTCAAACAGTTCAGCATACTGTTTACCTTTTGAGTTATGACGAACATACAGTTCTGTCAAACGAACGTTGATTTTCTTTGACTCTTCCATTGAACGGATAGCATCTTCAAACTGTAGTTCTTGTACATGTACACTACCGCTAGTGCCGCGTGTGCCTGAGCTAACACGGTGGATCATTGTACGACTCTCCGGTAGTACTACCCGCTTGCCTGCTGTACCCGCTTGTGCTAGGAATGAACCCATGCTACACGCTTGGCCCATTACAATAGTACGCACATCGCATTTGATGTACTGCATAGTATCATAAATTGCAAGACCTGCTGTTACTGCACCACCTGGGCTATTAATATACAAGTTAATGTCTTTGTCAGGATTGTCTGACTCTAGAAACAACATCTGCGCTACAATCAAGTTAGCCATGTTATCTTCTACTTGACCGTTAAGCATAACGATACGGTCTTTCATCAAGCGACTATAAATATCATAACTACGTTCGCCAGCTGAGGTTTGTTCTACTACCATTGGTACTAGCATATTAATATCTTCCTTGTTTAGTTGTATGTTGTTTTGGTCCAAGTGTGGTAAATTCCATACCTGCTATATTACCTACGTAAATTTTACCGTTCCATTTCATATGGATTTTAGTGTTTGCAACGAATGCATTTAGTGAATCGTGCTCACGCACGTCGTCAACTTCTGCTTCTACGCTTTGTGCATTGCGAGTATTAGTTAATATTGCTGTTTTATCAAATACAGTTTTCATTTTTTTCCTAACAGTTTGAGATTCAAAACAAAGTTCTCTACCATTAGTTTAACAATGATTGCTGCATCTGTCAAGTTATTTCTTTCCATTTCTAGCACATGAGCTGCCATCATTACATAGGCCTGGTCTTCTGTTATGCTCAATACACCCCAATCAATTGGATCAGATATCGCACATTCTTTTGCAAGTTCTACTAATACCTTAACTTGTGGATTAGTAATATCAAACATACCAGTCATAATAATCTCAATCTTATTTGTTTATTTAGTATACTATCATTATGAATCATTGTCAACTATTATTGTTTCGTTTGCACGAAACAACTCTATGGCTAATCGCCATATCGTATTTTGTCTTCTTAATAATGATTTAATATAATTTCATGTAGATCATTTCAGTCAGACGGAACCTTCACAGGTCCCATCTAACTTTTGGATAACTTCATGTGAGTCGTATCCAGCCATAGACTTTGGAAACAGGTATTTTAAATGCATCTCCAAGGACTCTAGTCTTTTCCTTACCTGCACTGACATAGCACGTATGCTATCTATAACCTCGTTCCTAGGTGTTATAGTGTTTAGGAGATGTTTGCTTGACGCAAAGGGGTGAACACGCTACTCCACCGGCAACGAGCTTTACCTCGGCAGGATTTTAGCGAGTCGAGCTGCCTCGACCAAATGGGGTTCTGATGTGCCTAGAGAGTGCCTAATCGTTTACTATATTTGGTGTGATAGCGTCAACAGTATTGATTACTGTTTTGCCAGCATATATTACTGTACTAGCAGTAACGTCTACTATTGCTATTGCTGTAGAACATCCTGTTAGTACAAGTGCTAGCAGACTAATCCCACAAATTCTCAAAATATTTTCCAAACAATCTAAACCCGTTTGAAATACGTTCTTGGTATTTCTTGCGCCCTTCCCAATCATATACTTTGGTGTGATTAGGACCGTCAATCATTTGGCTCATGCCGCCTTCAAGTGTCTTCCACTGTAGATCACTTCCTCCAGTTTCAAACTGTTCTTCCCAACGGTCGTCGCCTACCTTAGTTTCAAAAGCAAAGATCATTTCGTTCAGCACCCAGTCCCAGCGTTCGAAATGTTTGTTGTCAACTTCACCTTGGTTTTTCTGCTCCTTGGTAAGTTTCTTGCCATGTAGTTCTTTGGGCACATCCTTCGAGTCAACATAAGGAGCACCGTGTTTAGTTGCTTTTAGTTGTACAAGCATAGGTAGGATGATGTAGCCAAGAGTATGATCCATACTCCAAGTATCCCATCGATCTATGCGTACCTCAATTGTACGATGCTGCTTGCTGTGAATCCAACTCAACAACTTTGATAATAAAGTGGTGTGACGCTCACGATTCCAGCTGGTAATATCACCTACTTTTGCGTCGGGCTCTACGCTGCCGTGTGCTAACCATTCACCAAAGTTGTGCACCCAGCCAGGTTTGCTTTTTATACCGTATTCGCCTTCTACAGGCTTAGCCCAGAAGCACAATTTTTCTGCTAGTTGGTAGGGTCCAAACCAATTTGTATAGTTTCCAATCTTAATCTTCATAATATTCTTCCGTTTCAATATCAATTCTTAACTTACCGTAAAATTCTAACAAGTTTCGTTGCTCCATCCATATCCACTCGCAAGCGGGTTACAGACTGTTCAGCAACTTTTTCATAATAGATTTTTTCATCATTTGTCAGTGTCGTAAAATTTAAACTCTGAACCTTTGCCACTAGTGTCGTATCCATCATGTCCTTCAATATCAATACCATCATATGTAACACCACCGATCAAACTCCAGCCTTCGATATCGATGTAACTGATTGCAAGTTTTGCAGGATCAAACGGTGCAGTGAGTTCTAAATTGCCTTCAAAGAAGCAACCCTTCTCAGTACTTTGGCCAACAAAGCCCACTGTATTTTCTCTGTCCTCGCGGTCCTCGCACAAGTACTCGTCTGACTCGTCAAATGAAACTCCGGCTTCTTCCAGTGTTGCATAGCCTAAGTTAGACTGCCAGTGCTGTTTACCAACTTCATCAGTTACAGTAATGTAGTTGTGCTCACTTAGCTCACATCCAGATTCGTGTGCAACATCATCACACTCGTGCCAGCTGCCAGGTTCGAACGGTTGCATTTCTTCTGGAACTTCTGCTTGGTCATCGCCGCCGCACGCAAATTCTTCAATGTCAATGTCGTTGTCAACAAAGTACTGATATTGTTCACGGGGCACACTTCCTAAAACAATCTCGCCGCCGTATCCGGACAGCATCAATGTGTATGTGCGTGGTGTGAACTTGAGCGTTTGCATCAGTTCTTCTTTTTGCTTTTTGGTTGCCATAATCAATATTCCTCTGTTTCCACATCAATTCTCAAATTACCGTAAAACTCTAACAAGTCTCGGTTACTCCATTGATCCCACGGCTTAATGTCGTAATGGATGGGCAGGAGTTGCATCAATTTTAAAATTTCAGCAATTGCTAGATTTCTCATTCTTCAACTCCAAAATGTTGTTTCAAGGCGTCGCCGCTCAAGTATGCTTGCACATGGTTCACTGTGTTCAAGCACACCCGGTCAAACTCTGCGTTGGGTTCTGCCATATCCACCAACACACCCATTATGTTGTAACTTTGTTTCCTGTTGAGTTCGGCACATTCTTCAATGAGCAACACTGCAAACTTTTTCAAATAGGTTTCTTCTAACGTATTCGCAAAATCAAACCCATGTAACGGTTTGTACCCCGCCTGTAGAGCAAGTTCTTCAATTCGTTTGTTCATGCCTGTTCTGCCTTATAAACACACCAACTATAAACATGACACTAATCCAAAAAACAGAACCAGGTACGCTAAGAATAGAGAATGATTTACCACGCATAAGACTAATGGCATTTTCAAATGTCCACTTAAAGTACCGGGCACGTAATGAGCTGGATTTTTTAACTGCTGGTACAAATGTATGTTGCGCCACCACAGGGTATCCGCGATGGAATGCACGACCGTACCAAGTGTCGTCTAATACTTCTGTACCCCAGCGTTCTAGATCAGCGTATTCTGTTTTTGTCCACAGTCGTTGTTTGGCCAATTCAGTTGCTACAATACAGCGCCCGTTTTTCAGTGGCGGCATTCCTGGTGGCCGCCCGCTATTAGCCCTCGATGCTCGGGCTGCGTCTGATTGGTCACAATGTGTGTTGTACCTGTTATTAAAATTCGCAATAAACTTATCTGTTGACACTTGGTCTGCTGAATATACATCAGTCAGTGCGCCGCGAATTGCTTGATCAAATTCCCCTACATAGGTTAGTGGACTTTGCTTTAAATTAAACTTGATATTATCTGGCATATTAATCTTTTCCTTCTTTTATGTTCTTATTAAACTTCTAATACAATATTAGGGTTCCATCCAGTGTTTTCGCTGTACCCTTCGTTTTCGTAACCTTCTGTTGCATTACTTCATCTCAACTAGGTGCAGGCATATCGTTTATACAATATTTTTCAATTGCTTCCCTAAGTGCAGTCTCTACAAGTTCGTTAAATGTAATATCACGTTCGTGTGCAATTTTCATGTAGACTAACAGATCTGCATCAGGAATTTCAATTGGAACAATAACACGAGTGTCGTAATCTTCACCAGCCTTGATAGCTAACGCCTTTTGGATAAAGTCATCATCAACATCTAGGTCAATCCAGTTAGTACCATCCCACGCCTGCGCGAATTTATCAACTCCTGTGTATTCAGGATTGACCACACGATACGCACGGTTATTCTTAAAGTCGCAGGCTTCTACACAGTATACAACGTGTGTTTTATTATCAAAGATGATTTCCATACTGTAACCATCATGCTCGCCATTCCAGGAGCTGAGTGCATATGCATTAGGACTGTAGAGATTATAGATACTGCCTTCAGTGATCCGGTAATCAACTATTTCCATCCATTCTTTAAGTGTAATCATTTTCTACCTTCTTCGTAATCTAAAATTAGTAATGTTAATTTATCTATAGGATCGTTTGTTTCAAACACAGTGGGCGACAATGTTGCTGCAACGTCCATATTCTGCTTGCTAGGATAGTGATGTAAGCAATGGTATGCTTGCTGTCTTATATCTTTAGGTACACGGGGCGTTTTCTTAGGATCGCACAGTTCTTTTAAGAACTGCTCAGTTCGTGTTACAGCATGATAGCGTTCATAAGGTAATGTCATAGTAACTCCATAGCATATTCATAGTTTACTGACATTGAGTTAACTTGTAGTACTGTTGCACCGTTTGCTAAATGGAACTTACGAGCCATTTCAGTTTGCGGGCTTAGTGTTACATAACGCTTAACTGGCTTAGTTTCTTTGATATGCTTGGCTACAGTTAGCACCATATCACGTCCTGCACCTTTGGCATAACTCCACACCGTGTAGAAGACTGCAATGTAACCGTCGTCACAACTCAACCGATCTAACTCACCTTCGTCCTTGGGCACTTCTTTCGTATACGCAACACAAATCATTGCTCGTAGTTCGCCTTCTTCATCTTCAAGAGCATACACTTCACGACCGTTGCTAATACGCCACACCATTTGCAAGTGCGGACGCACTGGATCATCCTTGATAAAGTTCAAGTAGTGATCCGTTTTTGCGTTGATTAATGTCATTAGAAATTGTTGTTAAATGCTACAGGCGTTTTTGTCAGCCCGGTAATAAGCTGATAGTTGTCCCACGCTTTTTGTTGTGCAGGTGTCATCTCATTTTGCGGAACTACACAGTCTAGCCAGTAATAGTTCAAGCGGTAAGTGGCGCAAGCACCAAACTGTCGCGGTTGGTGCAGTTTGCCTGAGTTGTATAACTCTAGTGTAACGTCACGGAACTTCTGCTCATCTTCAACAAGGTAATCTATCCATTCGGGATTGCTGTACGGACTACCAAACGTTTGACCGCCGCCATATCCTTCCCAAATACCAAGCCACTGCTCGTCGTTACGCGGATCAAAATCTGTGCGAGCAACAATTACCAGCACATCTCGTAATGCTACCTTACCATCAACAATGTCGCGAATACAACGACTGTAACTTAATCCAATTTTCATTTTAAGCTCCTTATTAATATAATATTAACTTAATTATAACAGATATTTTCTAATGTGTCAACTATTAATTAACGTAGTTTGGAAATTGTTGTGCAAATGTAAGAGCTTGTTCTTCTAGTTCGAAATGAAATGTATGCTCATATACATCTGTGTAGGTTGTAAAACTCCATTGATGGCGTTCTACATTACGTTTGCACCAAGTTTTACCTTGTACATCTAGATCGCTGTGAAGCCGGACAATAAAGCCCGGCTTCCAGCTGTTCTTATGATCGGATTGTTCTTGCGGGGTCATTAGTGAAGCCTTGGTTGATCTTCGTGTTCTTTAGCATTAGGATTAATATTGAAATATCGACTGCATAATGCTACAATGCTTTCTGGAATTTCATCTGCATCATCTGCGCCATCTGGAATAAAAATTCCCTTTAGTTCACCGTCTTTACTAACAATTAATCCGTAATCATCTTTAGTTAGGGAATCGTCGAAACTTACTTGTGCGGATCTTTTATGATTTGACATTCTATTCTCCTTATGGTAAAATCATTTACTCTGGGGCATATTCGTGTTTTACAAATTTGCCATCTTGGATCTTAAATACGTCTACTGAACCGCTAGTACGAATGTACTCACGGCCACCGTCAATCATTTTCTCACCTACTACCTTGTAATCATGATGTGATTGACTGTAGTAGTATTTACCATCTACGTCAATCATACCAAACTCTAAACCTTCAACTTGGTCTGCAGCGCAAATCATTACACCGCCATGGTTAAAATTAATGAACATCCCAAAATAACGGTTGCCAAACTCAGGATGAGGAGTTTGCCTATAGAAAATATCAACAGGGCGATCGCTAGCGTTAAGGTCAGTTGTACAGATATACGTGATAGGGACTTGGTCCTTCTCTTGGTAGTGTTTGATTACTTTCTTTGTGTCAAATAATGGATAATGTTGAATGTTCATACTGTTAACTCGAAGTGGAATGCTTGTTTACTATCTTTGAAGTAATAGTTAGCATCAAGATGTTGGCCTCTTGGATATGTAATTTCAAATTCAAAATCATAGTCTTTATTAGCAAGCCATGTTAGTAGCTTGCTTCCTATATGGCTGTCAAATTCGGACTTGTTATACTCTCGAGTTACTTTGTATTGATACGCTTTATCAATTTGTTTCATTCTTGTGCTGCCTTCTCAATGTACATTTGATGCATCAGCATTTTGGCTGCTTCTGCAACTGCCATAAATTCTTCATAGTCCATTTGAACTTTTCCGGGTTTATTACTGTCGTCTTGTTGCTCAATAGTAAGGAACGGTCCGCCTGATTCATCATTTATACTAACATAGGTGTTGCCTTCTCCAAAAATTGGATTTGCATCCTCAAGATGTATCGAAACTTGCAAAATAGTTGTTTTATATGTAGTCATCATCTATTCCTTTTAATACGGTACTTCTTCATCGTACGATTGTGTTATTGGATCATGTAACAATTTCCAAGTTACATATTTGCTTCGACGCTGGTCTTTGTTAGCACACCAGTCTTCAACAGCAGCATAACTACCCATTGCAGCACTAGGACAAGTATTAACAACTACTGCTGCAATTTCTCCAATAGCAGGCTTGTTCCAATGATCAGCTTGTCCAACTGCACCAAATAAGTCCCCAGCAAGTACTGCTGTAGTAAAGCCGCCAGGCTGATATCCACGCATCAGATAGTGTTCAAGAGTCTGAGCAAGACTGCTGTTGCGTAGATTCCAATTATGATAATATTTAGATGACATTTTAAACTCGCTTGTTGCTTCCTATAGTATATTATAAGCTAAATGCGAACGTTTGTCAAGAGAAAAGGGTCTGACCCTATTCCTTTTCAAAGTTTTCCCAATCTCCACCAGGCACCAATACCCAGCCGAGACGTTGGAGATCCGATCTGATTTCGTCAGTAACATATCCTTCAGGTACATAACCTTTAGTTCTGTCAGCATCGCCGTTGCCCAATCCATCGCCTATGCCCGAGCAGTACCAATTAATATAGTCACCTTCCTGTCGCATGTTGGCTACAATACCTCCGGCGCTGCGCCACGAAGCTCCCCAAGTCTCTTCTTTTAATATTAGAATAACATCTAGTTTTTGAAAGTCATTATTACAAATGGCTGCATAAACATTTTGAGCATAACCTTCTCTAGCACGAGCCTTGGCAAGGAACCAATCTGTTGAGCGCATGTCATATTCCATATTGTTCCGTTGCCACTCAGGATCAGCTTCTTGTTCGGCCGCAGACACATTCCAGCTTTCGTAATAGTCAACCATGGATTGAGTGTCTGGATCATTGTCCGGAGTCCGTCCCTCTTCGGCACGTCGTTCGAGAAACTTTTCTTTTTGGAAAGAGTTACGATTAGGGCTTTTTGAAATTTTGGACATCATTTACTGCTTTCTTTAGTGTTTCGGCATAGTTAAGAGCTGCTTGCTCGGATAACACAATACTAGTTTCAAAATCAGCGTGACCTTTAGTCAACAACTGCCAAACATGTGACCACCGTGACATAGACCAAAAGTTAGTTCGTGTCCGTGTATAAACCGTGACAGACACTGCGCAATCATCTGCTTCGATGTCTATTGTGTGAGTGCAATCGTCATCGCCGCAGCCACATACAGCTTTATACATCCTCGATGCACCCCAATCTTTGATTAAAAGAATGCCTTCTGCTGGTGTTTGTGCTTTCATTTGTAGATTTCTTTTGTTTCTATATAGTTATTATAGCATATTATACACGCACGTCAACCTCTTTTTTGGATGCAATCGCTGTATTTTATCATAAAGAATGTACGTTTTGATTCACTGTAGAAGTCCAGCATAACGCAGTTCTTACTGTGGTCGCCACGTTTGCCTATGCTGTCGTCCCAGTCTTTATATTCACGATTAGTAAATCCTAACTTTGCTTGCATACGACTGCGTATCAACATTACACTGCGGGGATAGTCTTGGCAAAGTTGTTGATAGAGGTTGTTCCACTGCGAGTGACTGAGTTCGATTGGTTTGCTCATCGTCTCTAACTTTCTTTGCAATAGTTTTATGAATACCGGGGTTTACTCGCAATACATGAGGCATCATCTCATGTCTAATATAGTTACGAGTGTAGCATACATCTGTGTTGCTGTCATCCTCAATGTAGGGTACATTGTTTAGACTTGCCCAAAGTTTTAGATCACGCTTGCGAGTGAGGCGAAACGGACGCAGGATTCTATCGTTACGACTGTAGGGGATAATCTTAGCTTGTCCGTGCATGCTGCTCCACACCCAAGTTTCTACACAGTCGTCTAGATGATGTGCTGTAATAACCTGTCGCTCAGTACAACGTTCTAACCAATCATACCGAATCCAACGCCAGTATTCTTCTTGGCTTTCATCTGCGTTCTTTTTGCGACTTAGATATAGACCGTTCATTAAAAATTTAATGTCGTTGTCTGCACAATAGTTGCCTACAAACTCTAGAGCCTTATGACCGTGTGTAGTACCGTGGTTAAAGTGCAACACAAACACATCATGGTTTCGTCTTAGAAAGTCAACAGCCGCCATACTGTCTACGCCGCCACTACAGGCAACGTATACTTCTCGCGGCAATTTACCTTGCAGCTTGATCATGTTCTTCAACTCCAAAATGTTCTAATTTATCATTCAATAGATTCCAACTAACGCTACCAACTACAAACATATCACGACATTCCGCCACAATCAACTCGGCGAACTTTTCCTCATCAAAATCAACATCAAGCAGTTCGCCATTGATGCCGTATGATTTGAGTTGGCATTGCTCAGCAAGTAGTTTAATTCGTTCGTTCATGGTTGAAAGTTGTCCCTTCCAATGGTATGCTTGGTTGCTTCAGCCAACGTTGACTGCAATATCAGAATCTCTTTGGCTGCTTCGTCTAGTAGATCAGCAAGTCTATCAGTCTTGCCTTCTGCAACACTCTTGCGGTGTGCAATTTGTCTACGGATCTCTGCACGTTTTTTCAGACGGAATACCAGACTCTGTTGTTCAATGGGCAAATTGCTTTCGTCAATCATAGTTCTTCTCCCAAATGTTGTTTTAGCGGCTCAGCATTTTATCAGCACGATTTGCAGCATCTAGTCGCTGTTCATCAGTAAGCTCGTCACAACGACTGCTGTGATCTGGTGCTCGCAACCATTGCACAGTGCCGCCACGCGGACCAGACGTATTCCCCACTGAACGAAACACAGCCCAAGTACCAAACACCATGCTGATGATGGCAATGTGCCCAATCATGTTGTAACCAATTGTAAGCAATTCACCAATGTAAATACCAAACGCCAAACTCCAAAAACAGCCCAGTATGATGCTGGCAAAGTATTTGATGTGTGCAGGAGTATGCCTAAGGGGGTTTATGTTAGGGTTCATGATGTTCCACGAAGAACGACTCACCAACCAAAAGAATTTGAGTATACTAAACATAGTAGTCCTGTTTGTTATTAACAGTATTAATTATAACACAATCTGAATAACTTGTCAATTGGGGTATACAGGATGTGTTGTTCAAAATCAGCAAGGGTGGGCTCAGTGGTCAGAATGTTGTACTCTGTAATGCTGCAGGACATCCGGTTTGCGTGATGAATAGTTGTCTATTCGACCATTGCTATAAGAATATTTACAACCCAGAGCATTACTAATACTTCAATTACCACGTTCTTCTCCCCAGCAGTAACCCTTACCAACGATGCCCGCTTGCAGGTATGTGTTGTTGATATACTCGAGTGTTATTTCACAGGTCCGTTGACTGGTAAACTGGTCCATAAGAACCGGCTTGTTAAAGTACGCATTATTTGGTACTGAAAACGAATATACTAAAATCCATGTTATCATTCTTCAACTCCGAAATGTTCTAATTTATCATTTAATAGATTCCAACTAACGCTACCAACTACAAACATATCACGACATTCCGCCACAATCAACTGGGAGAACTTTTCAACAAACTTTCCGTATGTGGTAAAGTCTTTTGTGTATAGTGAATAATCACTATTAACAGTCATGCCAGCCTGCTCAGCAAGTAGTTTAATTCGTTCGTTCATGGTTGATACTCCAGTTTAATGCATTTCCAACTATGGCGTTTTGCCCACCACATATTGTATACTGCCATGATTATACTTCCACCTGCATATATCTGCAACCAGTTATATTGTCCATCAACAGGACCATCCCAAATATTCACTTCATATCTCCAGCCCATTTTGTCCTCTGCGATCGTTTCAGTATCATGCTGTAGTGATTTGGGTGTTTCGTTCATAATTTTATTTTCAAATAGATCATCGTGTATACCCCATTGTCGGCAACACACACAATCAGGATCATAGTCAGGACATCTTGGCCCCCATATTGTTTTAGTATACAGCCAACTTATAAAGTTGTCAAGCATCATTATTACCAATCACTTTCGTCAGTGATAGACACTTTAAATGAACCTTCAACATCTTTGTGAGTTACATTAAATGTTGCAGTAAGAATGCTACCAATACCAGAACAGGATTCTGATACTAATTCAACACTGTTCCACTGGTCAGATTCGTTGATTTTCTCCATCAGTTCGTAGATACGTTTAACTTCTTTAATAGAAAGAATTATTTTATTTTCGTTCATTATTCAACTCCTTTAATTTAGCTTCAACTCCCTCAGCAACACCCTTACCGCTACACCATATATCATAGCCTTGATCGTCCTGTGTGTTGTCGTCAACAATCTTTTCCACCTCCTCATCCGTTAGCCCAATCCAAGGCTTCTGTTGTGCTGATGTGTAGAGAGGCGTTGATGTAATTGGATAGCTTTCATCAAAATCCACCCCTACTAAGCCGAATGGGTGTGGGCGATATTCATCAATTAAAACAATCCCTTTGCCGTTAGACTTGATGCCTTCAGTGTTGTCCATTCTGTGCAGCCACGCCACAGGTTTTTTCTTCTCTGCCTGTTTAATGGCTTGGCGTAGGGCTGTTATAGCACCAACATCTGCTTTCTTCTTCCCAAAAATATCTTCCAGCGCACCCAGCGCTAACTTCATTACTTCAATACTCATGTGTTCTTCTCCTGTTTAACATCCGCAAGCCTACCGCTAGGTGGTATTAGGTAGTATAGGATGTGGTCAACAAGTAGTTCGATTTCATGTTGCCCCGACAAGATTGTTGCGCCGCTGACAGATAAGCAGTCAACAAGTGGGTAGCCGTCACCGTCTTTATCTTGCATCCCATGCATCCTGTAGCTACTCAGGGCTTGCTTGATCTTCTCGCCAGCGGCTTCTATGGCATCATCCTCAAGCGCCTGCTTCATCAATTCTTTGTCGGTCATGTAATTTCCCTTGGTACTGACGCGGCGTCAATCTCAGCACAAACTCCGCGTAATTGCTTTTCTTGTGCATCACTCGCAGCAGAACCCGCAGCATCACTCGCAGCAGAACCCGCAGCATCACTCGCAGCCCACGCAGCAGCCCTCGTAGCAGCCCTCGCAGCAGCCCTCG
>Ga0209491_10001505_pt1 | contig 45204 bp, 33 predicted proteins | sample BON02_FD_187213 | JGI IMG/M metagenome (GOLD analysis project Ga0209491, IMG submission 187213) | Freshwater microbial communities from Lake Bonney liftoff mats and glacier meltwater in Antarctica - BON-02 (SPAdes) (version 2) | ecosystem: Environmental > Aquatic > Freshwater > Ice > Glacier...
TGCTCGTACTTGCTGAGGGCCAGGGCCACGAATTCTGATTCTGTCATGGGGGGGGGGCAGGTTTTGGGTGAGTTCAAAACTCAACTTTTTTTCCCTATTTTGCAAAACTGAAATACACCCGGCTGAGATAAAGGCTACTTTGGAAATAAAACGCCTAGAACTAAGTACTAAGGCAGAATTAGTTTGTATTATTAATTTAGTCAAATCAATGGCTAATATTCTCTATATCAAATATTTATAAAAATATAACAGCTACAAGCTAATAGCTATCAGCTACTTAGATCACATTGAAGTAACGGCCCAAAAAGAAGTAATGGAGGAAGCCTTGCACCATGCTAAGGCAGCTTCCCACATCGTTGGTAATCCTGCGTTTGTCGAACTATACGAAGAGTTCAGCGGAAAGGAACTTAATGGCAAACTCATTCGGTCAAAATATGACCTATTAGGTATTCTAGCCTCGGGCGCTAAGCTAACGATGATGGAAGATAAAGCAGAAATCCAAACTCCCATTGAAGTCAGGCTACCCGTGGAAGAAGAGTTAACCGAAAAGTTACCCATTTGGATGATCGTTGCGGTAGTCAGTGGTGCTTGTGCCTTACTAGTAATACTATTTTTTGCGTTTAGAGGCCGCAAAGCTTCGAGGGATTACGTTGTCTAACAAATCATAACATTGCCCCACAAAAGCAGACTTGATATCCAGTAACCTACGGCACTTTCTGCATAATAGGCCCAAAATGCGCTGATACAATAAAAAAAGAGAGTACTATCAGCCGTAAATGAAGGTATGAGCGATTGTAGGCTGTTGTCTGCGGATGTAGTACAAAAATGCGCTGGATTTCAGAAGGGTAGGTAGTAGGCAAGACCTCCCTACCCGGTCATAATGGATAAAGTAAGCTACCGTTTACTAAAATAAAGACTTATAGTAGGTATAAAACTAGGGAAAATGGATTTAGATACTATATCGAATATCCGAACAAATGGGCTTATTTTACGTGCAGTAAGTACATTAACATACCCGGAAATGAAAGCCACTACGTGTGGCCCATTTCTACAAAAGACACCTATCTACTTTGAACAACGAACAACTCCAAAAACTTGAAGCCGACCTGTGGAACGCCGCCAATTCCATGCGAGCCTATGGGGGTATAAAAGCTTCTGACTACGCTGTGCCCGTGCTGGGCCTTATTTTCCTACGCTTTGCCGACAACAAGTACAGCAACTTTGAGGCTGATATACAGGCCGAATACGAAAAATATAAAGGTACCCGCATGGAACGGGAGCTGGATAAGATCGCCATTGAGAAGTGTGGCTTTTACCTGCCCGAAAACGCCCGCTACGATTACCTGCTCAATCTGTCCGGCGACCAGAAAGCCGCCGGGGCCATCAAGGAAGCAATGGAGGCCATTGAAAGCTACCAGGACGCCAAATTTGAGGGAGTGCTACCGAAGGATGCTTACTTCGACATTGAGAAAAAGAAGGACGATATACTACCTAAACTGCTGCGGGCCTTCTCGGATATTCCCAAAGACGCCAGCGGTGATATTTTCGGTAAGATTTACGAGTATTTCCTGGGCAACTTCGCCCTGAGCGAAGGACAAAAGGGGGGCGAGTTCTTTACGCCTCCTTCCGTGGTTCGCTTCATTGTGGAAGTTATCGAGCCCTACGCGGGTAAGATTTACGATCCGGCTTGCGGTTCGGGGGGTATGTTTGTGCAATCTGGCAAGTTTGTACAGGAAGCCAACCACGACGTCGCCGATATTTATGTCTACGGACAAGAATACATGGGCGAAACCGTGCGATTGGCCAAGATGAACCTATTGGTGAACAACCTCCGGGGCGAAATTACCGAAACCAACTCTCACAGTACTGACCCTTACAAAGGTCTTGGAAAGTTTGATTACGTAATGGCCAATCCGCCTTTTAACGTCAAAACTGTCCAGGAAAATACCGTTAAAGGCGACCCCCGCTTTACAGCGTATGGCTTACCTACCAACAAGGGCAAGAAGGACGACAAGATCACCGACGCTAACTACCTCTGGATTTCGCTCTTTGCCAGTTCACTGAACTCAACCGGACGGGCGGGCTTTGTGATGGCCAACTCGGCTTCCGACGCCCGCAACTCTGAGTACGACATCCGAAAGAAGATCGTGGACAGTGGCATTGTGGAGTGCATGGTGACCATGCCTACCAATATGTTTTATACCGTGACGCTCCCCGCCACGATCTGGTTTTTTGATAAGGGCAAGGTACATACCGACCGCAAGGATACGATTCTGTTTCTGGATGGGCGCAATACTTACCGGCAGCTCGACCGCGCCCACCGCGACTGGTCGGAGGAGCAGGTGCAGAACCTCGCCGCCGTGGTGCGCCTCTACCGGGGCGAAACCACCGCTACCTGGAACTGGTAGACCACTATGTAAAGGAGGCTAAAACCGCATTGGATACCCTTCCGCTACGATTGTATGAATACCGAGTACAACTAGACGATACCCTCAACGCCCTGCGCAAGTACTACGCCCATGCCAAGGAAAAATACAAACCTGAGCAACTCAAAAAGATAGCAGCAGCGGCATTGCCGGAAGCCTTGCAAGCACTACAACTACCGCCTATCGTCGAACCTACCAACACAACTCCCCCACCAGAAGCTGACGCTTTCCCCGGCCTCGACAATGCCGAACAGCGGCTATTTGCCGAAGGGCTCAGCGGCGTACTGGAAGGCTACGGAGAGGTACTAACCGAAACCAACGAGCAAAAAAATAAGCTAGCTGACCTCTGGAAACAGGCCGACTCATTGCTAAAACTCAAAAATGACAAAGCCTGGACCGACCTTGACCTAAACCAAGCGAGTAAGCAACTAGACCTACAACAGCAAAAAGCCCAGAAAGCCCTCGATACGACACGTTACTGGCAAGAAAGCATGGCCTGGCTCCACGAGCGCTTCCCCGAGGGTACCTACCAGGATGTAACGGGCCTTTGCAAAGCCGCTCCCCGCGAGGAGTACGCCGTGGAGCAGGATTATTCGCTGAATGCCGGGCGGTATGTGGGAGTAGAAATTGAAACAGAGAATATGAGCGTAAATGAATTCACTGAGTTGATAAAACTAAAAGCTGGTGAGTTCACTTCTTTGAGCAAAGACGCTATTTTTTTAGAAAAAAGTATTACTGAAACTTTGGAAAGCTTGGTAATATGAAACTAGAACACGTCAAGCTTGAAGACATTGCTGTTTTCCAAAGGGGTTTTGATATTACGGTTAAAGAGCAGCAAGAAGGTATAGTACCTGTTATCTCATCAGGTGGTATTTCCAGTCATCATAATGAATTCAAAGTTCGAGGTCCTGGTGTAGTAATTGGCAGAAAGGGTACCCTTGGAACAGTACATTATTCAGAAAGTGACTTTTGGCCGCATGATACGACATTATGGGTTAAAGATTTTAGAGGAAACGATCCAAAATTCGTTTATTATTTCCTTAAAACACTTGGTTTGGAGCGTTTTGATGCTGGTGCCTCAAACCCTACTTTGAACCGTAATCACATCCATAAATTAAAAGTCAAATTACCCAATTTTAAAGTAAGGAGTAAAATCGCCTCCATCCTCTCGGCCTATGATGAACTGATCGAAAACAACACCCAACGCATCGCCCTGCTGGAACAGATGGCGCAGGAAATCTACAAGGAGTGGTTTGTGCGTCTACGCTTTCCGGGCTATGAGGAGGTACCCCTGGTGGATGGGTTGCCGCAGGGGTGGGAACGGGTGAAGATAAAGGAGTTTGGCAAGGTAATAACGGGAAAAACCCCGAGCACAAAAGTTGAGGACTACTTTAACGGGGATATTCCTTTCTTGAAAATTCCAGATATGGAACAAGGGATATTTATACTCAAAACCCAAGAAACCCTTACCGAAAAAGGAGCCAATAGCCAATCAAAACAATTTGTTCCAGCAGATTCAATAAGTGTGAGTTGTATAGGATCAATAGGCAAGATTGCGATATTAAATAGGGATTCACAGACCAATCAGCAGATTAATTCTATAATTATTCGAGTAAAAACACTGAGAGAGTACTTGTATTTTACGTTAAAAGATATGAAGCAAACTTTTGAAAGTTTCGCTGCAACCGGTGCTACAATGGGTAATTTAAGTAAAGGTAAATTCGAGTCGATGGCGATTTTAAGACCGAATAAATACACTTTAAAACTATATAGTGAAACTGTTAACCCTATATTCGAAGAAATAAAAATCCTGTCTCTGAAAAACGAAAACCTAAAACAAACCCGCGACCTGCTGCTACCTCGGCTGATTAGCGGGAAGCTCTCGGTGGAGCACTTGGTAGACGAACCCCAGCAGGAAACGGCCTGAGGTACCCATGATGGCTTGCTGACTGAATTTTGTTACTAATTTTCAAATTACCTATCTTGGTATAGAAAAAAAACATCTGATATGCTGACTGCAATTGAAGGTACCTACGAAAATGGGAAAATAAAACTGAAACGCCAGCCCAAAACACATGGGAAGGTAAAGGTGATGGTTGTATTTGAGGAAGAAGTACCTGAACTCACAACCCCTGCCCCCCACAAGCGCCCGTTTGGCCTGCTCGCCGGAGCCATTCATCTGAGCCCGGACTTTGACGAACCCCTCGACGACCTGCAAGACTACATGTAACATGCGCTACCTCCTGGATACCCACACCTTACTTTGGTTTATCGGGCGCGGCGCGTCCCTGTCCGGCAAAGCCCGCGAACTAATCGAAGACCCTCAGAATGAAATACTGGTGAGCACCATCAGTTTGTTTGAGATAACCATTAAGCTAAAAACAGGAAAGCTGAGCCTGGATAAGCCCCTGGATGAATTCTACCAAGCCATCCAGGATACGCTGATCGAAGAAATTCCAGTGACCAAGCCCCACCTACTAGCCTACCAAACAATCCCGCTCATCGCCGACCACCGCGACCCGTTCGACCGCCTGATCGTAGCCACCGCCCTGGTAGAGCAGGCTGACATTATCAGCCTGGACACCAAGTTTCAGTATTATACCACCCTGGTCAAAACCGTCTGGTAGAGCGATGAATCACTGTAAGGCGGCCTACTTTTTCCCTAATATTCACTTCAACTTCCGTTACGCTCTAACCACTCCATGAGTACCATTACCAATAAAATTGAAGCAAAACACTACTCTATCCGAGAAGTTTTAAACAACAACAAGTTCACGATTGACTATTTCCAGCGGGAATACAAGTGGGAGCGCACGCACATCGAGCAACTCATCGCTGACCTCGAATCAGCTTTTAACATGAGCTACCGGAGCGAACATCGGCGTGGAGAAGTAGCCATTTACAACAGCTACTATCTTGGACCGATTGTGGTAAGCGAACAAGAAAGCAAAAAGTCGATTATCGATGGACAGCAAAGGCTTACCTCACTTACCCTGCTTTTGCTATACCTAAACTCATTGCAACGGGGGCGGCCTGTCACCGTTAAGGTTGACTCCCTGATTTATTCCGAAACCTACGGGGAGAAATCATTTAATCTGGATGTGCCGGAACGTGATCATTGCCTGGAAGCACTTTTTATCGAAGGAGAGTACGAAGTTCGGGAAACTGATGACGAGTCAATTCGGGCAATTGCAGAGCGATATGATGATCTGGCCAGTATATTCCCAAATGAATTAAAAGAGGAAGCGTTGCCTTATTTTATCGATTGGTTGATAGACAGAGTAATACTTGTAGTAATAACGGCTTACTCAGAGGACAACGCTTATACGATCTTCGAAACCATGAACGACCGGGGTCTTAACCTTACCCCTTCGGAAATGCTCAAAGGCTACCTGCTATCCAAGGTCAAATCGGATGCTGCCAAGCGTACCGCTATTAACGACACTTGGAAGGGAGAAATCAAAAAACTGCATGACATCAGTGCCGACGAAGACTTGCGATTCTTTCAAAGCTGGCTGCGGGGCAAATACGCCGTGAGTATTCGGCCCGGCAAGGTAGGCTCAGCCAACGAGGACTTCGAAAAAGTAGGTACCCGCTTTCATACCTGGGTCAAAGACAATCAGACTAAGCTAGGGCTACACACCTCCCAGGATTTCTTCGAGTTCGTTAACCGTCGATTCACCTTCTATGCTCGGGTATACCGCAAAATCTACGACGCCAAAAACAACCTAACCAAAGGCTTCGAAAATGTGTACTACGCTCGTAATTGGGGCTTTGCCGCTTCCTTAGCCGACCCGCTGTACCTGGCCCCCATCAACCCTGACGACTCCGAGATCATTATCAACCGGAAGTTAGATTTGGTAGGGCGCTATATTGATACCTTCACGGTGTTACGGTCGGTCAACTACCGTACGTTTTCGCAAAGCTCCATCCGCTATACCATGTACAACCTGGTGCTCGAAATCAGAAGCAAAAGCGTAGCCGAACTAGCCGCTGTTCTGCGGGATAAGCTGGAAAGTATGGAGGAAAAGCTAAGTGGATTGTCCCGGTTTCAACTCCACGAGAAGAACAAGTACTTCATCAAGTTCTTCCTGAGCCGAATCACCAGCCACATGGAGCAGCAGTCAGGCCTTAGTACCACCTTCGATACCTATTTTAGCCCTACGGATGGCAAACCCTTCGAGGTAGAGCATATCTGGGCCAACCGCTTTGAGTATCAGGCCGACGAATTTACCCAAACGGATGAGTTCCGCAGAGTACGCAACATGATCGGCGACTTACTACTGATTCAGCGCGGAACCAATCAGGCATATAGCGATAAGCCATACGTTGAAAAACTACCTCTTTACTTACAACAAAACCTATTGGCGCAGTCATTACACCCACAATGCTACCTAACAAACCCTAATTTCAGGCACTACATTGAGAAGTCAGGAATCCCATTCAAGTCCCATGAAGAATACAAGCGAAAAGATATAGAGGAAAGGCAGCAGGTGTATGAGCAGATTGCCGAAGAAGTCTGGAACCTGGATCATTTTCAGTAGTTGCTTCTGACATTCTTGGCCTACATCTACCCTTAAAGATTACACACATACCATATCCTTAACTTTAAACCAGCCTATTATGGCTTTCCTAAACGAATCCCACATCGAAGAGGCCGACATCCAATATTTTAAGATGATGCTCGGCTATAAACACCTTGACGCGTGCAATAAAGAACTGCTAGGTCGTGACAACCTAAAAGATGTCGTCCTGAGAGACCGCCTTTTGGCAGCCCTTGCTCGCCTCAACCCAGAGATTCCTGTTAATTGTCGCGCCTACGCTGCCAACGAACTGACCCGAAGCCGGGTGAGCCTGACGCCCATCATGGCCAACAAGGAGGTGTACGAGCTGATCCGAAAGGGAGTACCCGTTACGTACACCAATAAGGAGGGCAAAGAACAAACCGACTACGTGCGGGTGCTGGACTTTGCCAACCCGGATAGCCCAGACAATGAGTTTCTGGTGGTCTCGCAGCTGAGTATTGAGTATTTACAGACGGAGAACATTACCCGTCGTCCTGACCTGCTTCTCTACGTCAATGGCCTTCCGCTGGTTATGATCGAGCTGAAAAACGCCACCGAAAAAGCCAAGGTAGGATATGATAAAAACCTGAAAGATTACCGCCGGGATATTCCGCAGTTATTCTGGTATAACCTCTTTGTGTGCGTTTCCAATGGTATCGAAACCCGTGTAGGCGGCTTCGAGGCTAGTTGGGAGCACTTTTTTACCTGGGTGAAGTTGCAAGACTCTGCCGTGGAGCATAGTCAAATGACTCTGAAAGAGGTTGAGGCTGCCAGTACAAAAGTTAACAAGCGCCTCAGTCTGAAACTTTTTGGCGAAGGTCTTTGCACCAAGGCCAACTTGCTTGACTACTTCGAAAACTTTGTATTGTATCACAAAAACAAGGCAAAGATTCTCGCCAAAAACCACCAATACCTCGGAGTAAATAATGCTTATCGCTCCCTGGCAAAAACTGTAAATTCTGGGGCAAAGCGAGACGGTAAGCTAGGGGTATTCTGGCATACACAAGGATCAGGTAAGTCGTATTCCATGATCTTCTTCTCACGCAAGGTTAACTACAAGCTCGATGGTAACTGGTCCTTCCTGATTCTGACCGACCGTCGTGACCTGGACGATCAGATTTATCGAAACTTTCTGGAAACAGAAGCTATAATCGAAAGCAAAGCCCAACGGAAGAACTACTACCGCCCTACTTCACGAGATTTATTACGGCAGTACTTACAAGCCAATCGTAGCTACCTTTTTGCGCTCATCCATAAGTTCGGAATTGAAAAAGGCAAGACTTTCCCCGTACTCACCGAGCGAGACAACTGGATTGTGATGGTAGATGAAGCCCATCGCACCCAATATAAGGGTCTGGCCGAAAATATGCGTATTGCTATGCCGAACGCCCAATATATCGCTTTTACAGGTACTCCACTACTCCAAAATGCCCTCACAAAAGAATGGTTTGGACCCTACGTATCAGAGTACAACTTTGCCCAGAGCATTGAAGATGGAGCCACCGTACCAATGTTTTACAAGAAAAGTGTCCCGAAGGTAGAACAAGTAAATGAAAAGCTGATAGGCGAAGCTGCTGAAATACTGGAAGACGAAAACCTGAGCGAAGAACAGAAAAAGAAACTCGACCAGGAGTACTCAACGCTACTCCACGTAGTACGCCGTGACGACCGCCTGAACGAAATTGCGAAGCATATTGTGCAGCACTACCCCTACCGGCTGGATGCGACGGATGACAACGGCAACCGCAAACCCATGAAGGCTATGGTAATCTCCATTGATAAGTTTACCGCCGTACGGATGTACGAAAAAGTACAACACTACCAGAAAGAAGAGATAAAAGAATTACGCAAGCAAATACTGACCGTAACCGACGCCGATCAGAAAGCTCGCTTTCAAAGAGCAATTGATTTTATGAACGAAACCAAAATGGCTATCGTCATCAGCCAGGAAGGTTCGGATAAGGATGAAGAAGCAACTTTTCTGGCGGAAGGGCTGACCATTGCGCCTCATCGTCAATTAATTGACCTGCCCAATGAGGATGGCCAAAACATCGAGGATTTTTTCAAAGACCCCAACAACTCCTATCGTATAGTGTTTGTAACGGCCATGTGGATGACTGGTTTTGATGCACCTTCTATATCTACCATATACCTGGATAAGCCTTTACAGAACCACACCCTCATGCAAACGATTGCCCGAGCCAACCGGGTGATAGAGGGAAAGAAAAACGGCCTGGTGATTGACTACTTTGGAGTATTCCGAAACCTAAAAAAGGCCTTAGCCAGCTATGCCGAAGGTTCCAAAGGCAAAGCTACCGATGAGGATTCGGAAGAATTTCCAGTAAAGGATACAGAGGAAATGCTGAAATTCTTGGATGAGGCAATTGCCGAGGCCAAGAGTTTTTGTAAGACACTAGGTGCAGATATGGAGGCTATACTTGCCTTGGGAGAAAAAGGATTCCGTGAGGTTGAGCTATTTAAGGACTATGCTGATTTGATTTTGGCAAAAGATGAATATCGTAAACAGTTCAATCTATTCGAAAATACCATTTCGGCTCTCTATGATTCGGCTAGGCCGGATGTCTATGACTACCCGAAAGTACGGAAAGAACGAGATGTATTTGAATACTTACGAAAAGTAGTAGAACGTCAGATCGATCAAGACGCTGAAGTAGAACGTGCCCGTAAACGAGTAGATACCCTGCTAGATCAAAGTGTAGTAGGCCAAGGTGATCTTTCAGGAACTAACGAGCCCATGATTATGGATACCAGCAGCTTGATTGACCTGAGCCGACTAAACTTCGAAAAGCTTCGGGAAGAATTTCCCCGAAAAGAGCACAAAAACTTACAATTTGCAGACCTGCGTGAACTGCTAGAAATGAAGCTGCGACAAATGCTCCGGCAAAACAAAATGCGGGGACACTTTTTGGAACGCTTTCAGAATGTCATCGACGAATATAACTTGGGAAGCATTTCTATCGAAGAAGCCTATGAACAGCTAATCCGTGAAGCTGAGAACCTCAGCGAAGAGCAAGGCCGGGCTGCCCGCGAAGGTATGACGGAGAAACAGCTGGAAGTATTTGACCTTCTCACCAAAGACTGCACTCTCACCAAAGACGAAGAAAAGCAGGTAAAACTGGCCGCAGGCGACTTACTCACGATCCTATTCGACGCCAAGAACAAAATTCTAATCCAGGAGTGGCATAAAGAAAAGCAAACACAAGAGGCAGTTCGAAAAAAAATACTAGAAATCCTGAACGACCACCTGCCCACTTCCTATGACCGAAGCGTATTCACACTGAAAACCGAGGCAGTGTTCCAACATCTGTACGAGCAAGCGGAGCAGGGATTTGGGTTTGCAGCATAATGTAACTATTTATCTGAAATAAAATTTGAAGTATGAAAAATGAAAATCTGCAGGAAGATACCCGTGATATGCTGGTATCAATTTTAAAGGCCAGCACCAGTTTATTACCTAGCTTAGGCCCCCTTCTTTATGAGATAATAGCATCAGTAATTCCAGAGCAACGCCTAGACAGAATTGCTGATTTCATCGAAAACCTAGAAAAAAGGTTAAATCTTATATCTCAAGAGGTATTGACGGAGTTTAAAAATAATGACGAATTTGTTGCCTTGATTGAAGAAAGTATATACCAAGCTTCCAGAGCTACTACCCAAGCGAGGCGACAATATATAGTATCAATAGTTATTAATGGAATTACTAACAATGATATCAAGCTTATGGAATCTAGGTATATGTTAAAACTTTTACATGATTTGAATGATGTTGAGGTTATTATCCTATTGGGTTGTTCTCCACAGAAAAGATATGATAGGGACTTTGTTCAAAAGCATCCCAATGTGTCCATGTACTTTAAAAATTATGGACTTAACCACCCAAGAGGCAGTGTGAGTTTTGAAGAATCAATCAATGAAAGCTATAAAAAACACCTTATCAATTTGAATTTGATCTATGATAATTATTTTAATGATGGAAAATCGCCCTTACCGATACTCGATGGTGGAGGTAACCCAAAAATAAATCATACTGAAACAACTTCTTTAGGCAACAGGTTTCTTAAACACATGGATTTAGTTTAGTCAGACATACACACTGAGTATATCAACACAACCATCAGCTAAATTTCAAGCTTAGGTCGTTCAATTGCTATAAATAGTAAAGCTGTTGGCGAGTTTATTGGCGAGTTAAAAGAAAAAGCACCTAGCAAATTAATGCTAAGTGCTTGATTTTTAAGAGCCTCCAGTCGGGATCGAACCAACGACCTACTGATTACAAGTCAGTTGCTCTACCAGCTGAGCTATGGAGGCTTTTAATTTTAGAGATAATTTTTTTGAATCTCTGTCCCTTAATTGTGATGCAAAAGTAATCGTTCGGACTATATCACGCAACTATTTGATTGCTATTTTTTGGTATTTTTTTAACTTTCTTAGGGGGCCGAAGCCCCCTAATTAGATAGCCTCTTGAATTATAGTGAGTTGGTGTTTCAACTCCTCCAATAGATCCGATGCCTTATTGATCTTTTCTTCGAAAGTGGCCTTCAACTTATCCGAAGTCTTGGACTTAGCAAAGAATTCGATGTTATTTTGCCAAAGGGCAATGTCGTTTTCAAGCTGCGATACCTTCCGACGGATGTCACTTTCCTTGCGATACAGGCCGCGAGAAGATTCGCCATCTTTTACCATTTCAACTTCGCTTTCCAGTACTACCTGCTCTTTCTCTTTATTGCTCAGTTTCCCGATGGCACTCACATAGGCATTTACTGCCGCGATGTAGCGCTTCTGAATACTCTGCATTTCCTTCTTGGGCACGAATCCTACGCTACTCCACTCATCCTTGAAAGTATTGAGGTGAGCCAACGTAGAATCCTTGGGATCAGCGGCGGCGGCTTCAATCCGCTCGCACAGATTTTTCTTCTTCGTGAAATTTTCTTCGAAGTCTTTTTCTACCTCTTTATTTTTTGAACGCTTGTTCTCAAAATAGGCATCACAACTCTTCTTGAAGCGCACGTAAATAGAGTCCTTAAACTTCTCGGGTACTTGTCCGATCGTTTTCCACTTCTTCTGTAATTCTATAACCCGTTGCGTATTGGCTGGGGTATCCTCGGCAGACTCCACAATTTTCTCTACTTCCTCACAGAGCACAGTCTTCGCTTGCAGATTTTGCTCCCGGCGAGCTTCCAGCTGCTTGAAGAATTCTCCTTTATTATGAAAGAAGGTTTTTAACGCTGACCAAAACTTTTTACTCAGTTCCTTACCTTCCTCGCGGGGCATAGGGCCTTTGGTGGCAACCCATTCTTCCTGATAGGCCAAAATTTCTTTGGTTTTACCGTTCCACTCGTTAATACTGCCCGATGAAAAGGTAGTATAAGGCACAATAGTTTCGTAAGTTTTCGATTTCTTGTCGTAGATGTCAGTCATTGACTTCTTCTGATCTTCATACTGAGCGCGACGGGCGTCGTACATAGTATCCAACGATTTTTTAAATCGTTGCCAGAGTGCCTCCTGCTCCTCGCGGGGAGCGGGGCCAATGTGCTTGTAATCTTCAAATATATGGTTTGCTTCGTTGAGTATCTCGCGTGACATAGAGCGATCTTCCAACGTTTTCACCAACGCTTCAACCCTATCACAAAGCTCGACCTTCAGTTCAGCATTACGCTTGCGATCAAGTTCCTTTAATTCAAAGTAGATGTTCCTATTCGAGAAGTAACGGTCAATCAGAGCATTGTAGGTAGCCCAAAGCGTTCCGTTGTGCGGGGATAAAATATTTCCCGCGGTTTTCCATTCTTCCTGAATTTTCTTAAACTCTTCCCAGCTACTTTTCATATCAGCGGCTCCGGTCTCGTGGCTTTCGTCACCATCTACCAATCCGCGCATGCGCTGCAACAATTCAGTCTTTACATTGAAGTTTTGATCCTTATTTTTTTCCAGATTTTGGAAGTAGGCGTTTTTCTTGGTTCTAAGTTCCTTAATCAGATCCTCGATGCGGCGTGTCTCCGGGTCATATTTAAACTCAAAGCCTTCCTCAGACCCGGTTTCTGCCACGAAAGTAGCTTTTGCACTTTCAAGCTCATTACGTTTCATCTGATCAAATACCGGGCGAATTTCCTTCACCATAGCATCTGATTTCTTGAAACGGCCGGCACTGATTCCACTTGCACCGAGCGCTTCAACCTCTTTTTCAAGCGCAACTCCTAACTCCTCTTTTCTTAGAAGACTGTAATCTACTTCTTCGGAGCTATCAGAATCATCCGAATCGTCGTCTGATTCGTCCTCAGCCGAAATTACGTGGTCTTCGTCCGCAGACGCTTCCTCTGACTTTGGAGCTTCTGCCGCAGTCTTAGCCAAATCATATACTTCTTCCATCAATTCCGGATTTTCTGCCGCGGGCGCTGAAATAGACAAGGGAACCTCTTCTGCCGCCTTTATTTCACTGACCTCCGCTTCGGGCGTTGTGGTTGCCTCCGGCGCATCAGCTGAAGTAACCATAGGTATTTCTTCCGTAGCTTCTGGTTCACTGGCTTCTGGCGCAATTACCTCATCAGCCACCGTTGTGGTTATCTCCGGTGTAACAGCTGTGGTCGTAGGTTCAGGTTCCTGGGGAGTTTGCTCATCAGCGGGTGACGTAGGTTCAGAATTTTGGGCCGATGAATCGGTCTCCGTTGAGGTAGGTTTGGTAGAATTTTCTTCCTGACCCTCTAACGCATCGTGTTCTTCTAAGGACATCGTAATCGGTGTTTCGTAAGTACGTGGAATTACAAAATTAACAATCTTTCTATTGAAATGGTTAATTTTGTGTTGCTAACCTTGAATTGCTACTATAAAATGAGTCAATCTATTGCTAATTTGCGCAAAGAATACACACTTAACGGTTTAAGTATCGAAGATGTTTTAAACAATCCACTGGACCAGTTTCGGGTATGGTTTAAAGAAGCGCTTGCTTCCGGGTTACCCGAACCCAACGCTATGCATGTCAGTACGGTAGACTCTAACCACCGCCCCAGTAGCCGGATTGTACTCTTGAAAGAGTTGGATACAGAAGGCTTCGTTTTTTACACCAACTATAACAGTAAAAAAGGGCAGGATCTGGCTGCTAATCCGTACGCTTCCCTTACCTTTTTTTGGGTAGATTTAGAACGTCAGGTTCGGATTGAAGGACGGGTAGAAAAGGTAAGCGAACAGGAGTCTGATGATTATTTTGCGATTAGACCCCGGGGGAGTCAAATTGGTGCCTGGGTTTCTAACCAAAGCGAGACACTACTTACCCGCGAAATTCTGGATCAGAAGCAAGCACAGTTCGAAAAGAAATTTACCGATCAGCCCGTTCCCCGACCTTCGCACTGGGGAGGGTACCGGATCGTACCAGCTAAAATAGAATTCTGGCAGGGCCGTCCTAGTCGGCTTCACGATCGTGTTGTTTACGAACTCAACGAGCATGATACTAACTGGGCTATTTCACGCCTTTCTCCCTAATAGCGCAACCAAAGGATTCCCAATGGATATTAAGACCTAAATAAATGCGGATAAATCCTTGATGCCCAGAATTCGGTACGAGGTAAAACCCTCGCCGTACTTTACGCCAATGGCATGTCCCATTTCTTCCGAACGTGCCTGGATAAAGCTCAAAAACTCCGGACTTGAAATATAACTTTGGGGCTCAGAACTATTTTCCTGGTAGGTAGGCACAAAGAACTGACTCTTAAAAGCCAGCATAGCTTCTTTCTTCTTTTCCCAATAGGGTGTTACGTCTACCACGACATCAGGCTTGATGTATCGATCCTGAATATAATGGAATACCTGACGGGGGCGCCATGCTTCCTGAGACTCTCCGTTTTCGTCTATGGTTTCGATTTTACGAAGTCCGGAATAAAAACAGCTATCCTCGATCAGTCGTGATGCACGCCCGTGATCAGGATGCCGGTCATCGATGGCGTTGGCGAGTACTATATCAGGTTGGTATTTCCGGATGAAGGGAATGATCGCGCGTTGATGCTCTTCGTTGTTTTGAAAAAAGCCATCGGCAATTCCTACGTTATCGCGAGTCTTAATGCCCATGATGCGGGCGGCCTCGGCCGCTTCTTTCAAGCGTCCTTCGGGGGTACCTCGTGTACCTAGTTCTCCTTGGGTAAGATCCAGAATTCCAACCGTTTTACCCATAGCAAGGTGAGCCATGAGCGTTCCTGCGCAGGAAAGCTCTACGTCGTCGGGGTGAGCGGCAATAGCCAGTATGTCTAATTTCATGTTGTAACGTGCAGGCAATAATTATTTGACGCGTAGTTTTTGCCCCACCCGGATAGTGGCTCGCGTCGAGATCCGGTTTTTCTTGGCAATGGCCGAGACTGTGGTACCGTATTTACTGGCGATGGAGGAAAGAGTCTCCCCAGAGCGAACTTTGTATAGTAAAGTTCGCGTATAAGCAGGTTTATCGCCCGATTCAAATTCGCTTTTGTAGGATTTTCCACCGCGTAAATAATCCCAGGCCTGCGACGTAAGTACAAAATGATCCGTACGAATTTGCTGAGTATCCCAGTCAAAAATATTCTTGGAATCAAAAGGGTTACCCTCATACCTGTTTTCGTAGTGCAAGTGCGAACCAGAACTACGGCCTGTGTTGCCTCCTAAACCAATAATATCGCCCGCCTTTACAAGTTGCCCCGATTCCACAATGGGCTTTGACAAGTGACCATAGAGCGTTTCGAGTCCGTTATAATGGCGTACCATAATAAATCGGCCGTATCCACTTCCATCAAAACCAACTATCCGTACCATGCCGTCGTAGGTAGAATAGACCGGATCACCGGTTTCAAGGTCGATGTCTGTCCCGGTATGCCACCTACCCCAGCGGAACCCAAAGTTTGAGGTTACGCGGGGGCCATCTACGGGTGTATTCCAAAAGCGATTTTCGGCGGGATCATAGAGTTTGAGATCAATGGTTTCGTCAAATTCCGTAGGGCTCATACTATAAGGATTGATAGTACGGGCATCCCAGATAACGTAGTAATCAGCTATTTTAACCCATTCATCGCCAATTTGCATGGAATCAATTACTTCCAATACGTCCGTTTCACCTTCGTCAATGGAGCTAGTATCTTCACTAACTACCGGGTTGGGCGGTTTAACCGGTTCAAATTGACTTTGAAACTTGATTGTCGAAGTCTCTACTTTAAATTCCGCTTCGGCTTCCCGTTTGGCTTCTACCATCGGGAAATTTGGATTGACGGAATTCTTAGTATTTTGTTTGATCTTCGGGTTTTTCTTAAACTTACCTCGCTCCTGGGCAAAACCATTCATCACTCCCAAACACAGGGCCCAAACTAAGCATACTACAAGTTTTTGTTTCATCATCTCTTTGGAGGGGGGATATGGGGAAAGAAATAGTTCCCAAACCATTATTCCATTAAATTGCTTGTTCTTCGGCAACCAAGGAATGCTCAGCCAAGTAGCGCTCAGCATCCAAGGCAGCCATGCAACCCGTACCTGCCGCCGTTACTGCCTGACGGTAGATATGATCCTGAGCATCACCACAGGCAAATACACCTTCAACGTTGGTAAATGTACTACCCTTGATCGTTTTAATATAACCTGCTTCGTCCATGGTAATAAACTCTTTGAAGATATCTGTATTGGGCTTGTGACCAATCGCAACAAAAAATCCGGTAGCTTCAATGATGCTTTCTGCACCAGTTTTATTATTGACAATCTTGACCCCTTCTACACCTTCTTCACCAATCAAATCAACGGTTTCGGTATTCCACAGAATTTCGACATTTGCCAAAGACATGATGCGTTTCTGCATAATCAGTGAAGCCCGCATCTCATCGCGACGAACCAATACGTATACTTTACGGCATAACTTTGACAGGTAGCTAGCTTCCTCGGCGGCGGTATCACCGGCACCCACTACCACTACATCTTGTCCACGAAAGAAAAATCCATCACAAACGGCGCAAGCCGATACTCCGCGACCGTTCAGGCGCTCCTCAGCGGGTAGTCCAAGCCACTTGGCCGAAGCTCCGGTAGAGATGAGGACGGCTTCTGCCTCAATTTCTACTTTCTCATCAATGACCACAATTTTCTTGCCATTCGAGAAATCGACCGATGTAGCCATACCATAGCGGATATCTGTTCCGAACCGACGAGCCTGTTTTTCAAAATCAACCATCATCTCGGGGCCACCGACACCATCGGGGTATCCGGGATAGTTTTCAACGTCGGTAGTAATAGTAAGTTGACCGCCCGGTTGGGGGCCCGTGTAAAGTACTGGCTTGAGGCCGGCGCGCGAAGCATAGATTGCTGCCGTATAACCGGCGGGTCCTGAACCAATAATTAAGCATTCAATTTTTTCAGTTGTCATAGTTTCGTTATGGAGAAGTGTTCCTTGTTATTTAGAATTACTATTATTCATTTTCCAACAAGAATTAAATCGCAAAAGTGCAACTTTTCGTGCTAAAAGACAATATTTATCACTTGATTCGCCACTCAATACGACGGTTGAGACGGCGATTTTCTTCGGTGGTGTTGGATACCTTAGGCTTGGTTTTACCGTACCCAACTGCACTCAAACGATTGCTCTGAATTCCATAGTCTACAAGGTAAGTCGTTACACTTTGGGCTCGTTGCTTCGATAATTCCATATTTTCTTTATCACTACCAATATCATCAGTATGCCCGGAAATCTCAATAATAAGCCTCGGGTTATTGTTTAAAAATGATCCTAATTTTTGTAGCTCAACCTTTGACTTTTCGTCGAGTGCGTACTTACCCGTGCCAAAAAAGATGTTACTGAGTACCTCGATCCGATCTTTTTCCGCTCTCTCCAACAGAATATCTAGGCTAATGGAGGGTGTGGAGTCTGAAGAAGCGAATGTCATACTTTTAAAAAGGTACCCTTCTTTACTGACGTACAAGGCATGCTCCCGATTTTGGTTGAGTACGGCGAGATAGTCGCCCGATAACTGGGAAGTAAAGGTAGAAACCGGTTCCTGGCTGGAAAGGTCATATAGTTCCAAAGAGGCTTGTAAAGGTTCTCCGGTTTTCTGGTCCAGTATTCTACCCTTTATAAAATGAGTAGGAACGAAGAGTTTCCGCAGAGTCTCAGGCACCTCAAATTCAAAAATCAAAGCCCGTCTTCCCTTCACATCTTTCCGGTCATCGGTGTAGTACGCTTTTCTACCGTCTGCTGTAATAAAGAGCCCTACCTGATCAGAAACCGTGTTGATGGGGTAGCCTAGGTTATAGGGTTCAGACCAACGGGCGTCTTCCTGTTGGGAAAGATACAGATCAAAGCCACCGAGACCGGGGTGTCCGTTGGAAGCATAAAAGAGCGTTCGACCGTTGGCGTGGATGAAGGGTGCGTTCTCATCTTCAGCGGTGTTGATGGGGGTGCCTAAATTAGTTGGTTCGCTCCATTCTCCGTTTGCACTCCGTATGGACTTCCAGATATCGGCCTTACCTTCTCCCCCGACCCGATCGGACGCAAAATACAAAGAACTACCATCGGCGGATAGAGAGGGCTGTGATTCCCAGAACCGCGAATTAATGACTGGACCCATGTTGAGGGGAGATTGCCAGATTTTACCTTCCCGCTTAGAGAAGTACAGATCACAACTCCCGTACCCATCCCGACGATTACAGGCCGTAAAAACCAGGGTGGTACCATCAGCTGAGATGGTACAAGTACCTTCATTATTCTCAGAATTAATTGCCGTCGATATTTCATCCGGAAAACCCCACCCTTCCGGCGTGCGACGGGCGAGATAAATATTTTCGTCCCGGGCCGGGGTTAGTCCGGTATAAATGATGGTTTCGTTGTCCGCGGTTAAAACCGGAAAAAATTGTGCTTGCAGAAAATTGATGGTATCTCCGAGGGAACGCTTCTGAACAGGAAGCGGCGATTGCATGGCCTTTTTAGCAAACTGCAGATTGGCGAGTTGTTTTTTGGTAACGGTAGCTACCGAAGATTTTTCTGAATAGTATGGAAGTGCTTTTTGGTAGTACGTCTGGGCCGAGTCATAACTCTCACGCTGGTAAGTATCCTTAGCAAGCCATTGGTAAGCGGTAGCTAGTTCGGGTGTCTCAGGATTCAAAGCCACCAATTGTCGGTAATGGTAGCGCGTAAGCACCGGTTTGCGCTGCCATTCGTACAATTGAGCCAACCGCAAATGTACCTCCGGCAGGGTGGGTTCAAGCTCCGCTAACTTCTGATAGAACAACAACGCCTTATCAAGGTTTCGCTCCTTCCAGGCTTGTTGTGCATTCTGGTAGATGTCACGGCTGCGGCGTGACATCATGTTGTCCTGGGCGTAGGTAGCAAGACTGCCAAAAAAGAGAATGAAAAGTAGTAAACAGCGTACCAAACGGTTCATCAGGGAATATTCATGTACTTGTGTGTTTGTAACGATATTTGCCAGCGAGGATTGTCTTTGACATAATCAATAATCTGCGGGAGCATCAATTCACTTCGGCTCCATTCCGGTTGTAGAAACAGCCGGCACTCATTTCCTACTTTGGCGGCGTGTTCTTCCGCAAATAAAAAATCAGTCTTATTGTAGATAATTGCTTTGAGTTCTTGCGCCGCCGGATAAATATCAGCGTGCGGCTCTTTGAATTTTTTGGGTGAGAAACACACCCAATCCCAATGACCAGTCAATGGGTAAACTCCCGAGGTTTCAATATTAGTTTGAAACCCAGACTCTTGTAACTTTTTCGTTAAGGTATCCAGGTTATGCATGAGCGGTTCTCCCCCCGTAATGACCGCCAAACGGCCGGGATACGCCAACGCTCCCTGTACAATGTCCTCCAAGGAGGTTTTGGGGTACTTATCTCCATCCCACGACTCTTTTACGTCACACCAATGGCACCCTACATCGCAGCCCCCTAGCCGGATAAAGTAGGCGGCCTTGCCAGAATGAGCACCCTCACCCTGTAATGTGTAAAAAGCTTCCATGATGGGAAGCTTCGTAGTAGTTATTACTTCCGCAATTTGCTTATCTGTTATCTGACTCATCGACCCTGCTAATCCTGTTTATTATTTGTGTGATCTAAACCAATTTACTGCACACGAAGTTCTTATGGTCAGCAGAAAATCCATTATTTAGATATGCGCAAAGATACAATAACAGGCCGACCTTTTACGAATGACTTCCTTGAACCTTTTCGGCATCTGGGAGACACTGCCGCCGATTCGGTCGTTAATGAGGTAGCTGGGCAAGGTGGTCACGCCGCCGTTGGGCCACTTATGCGCTTTCTTACCGACTACGAAGACTTTGATCTGGAAAAGCAACCTAACGCCGTTAGCGAGTTTATTGTCCGACAAAACCACTTGCCTAATGGTACTGATATACAACTGTTTAACGAAGGTGTAGGATTTTTCTGGAAACATTACCAGGTTATATCCCTTCTGCTAGGTACTTACTCCCTCCCTTATTGCTACGCAGGAGCTAACGGCGCACAAGTACTTTGGATTTCAGAACGCATTAAATCAAATACCTTCCAAAGGCTGGAAGAAACCGGAGCGTTTGTGTTTGGAATTATGCAAGAGCGGGACTGGCTAAATGAGGTCAATTTAAAGCGAATTGCCAAGATTCGCTTACTTCACGCTGCCGTGCGCTGGTTCACCCTGCACAGTGGCCGATGGAACGACGACTGGGGACATCCGGTATGTCAGGAAGATATGGCCGGAACAAACCTCTCGTTCTCGTACATCATCATTCTCGGTCTCAGAAAACTTTCCTTGACGGTAAGCGATCGTGAAGAAAAGGCTTATCTATATTTCTGGAATCAGGTAGGAGAAATGCTTGGACTACACCCCGATCTTGCCCCAAAGAATATGTTAGAAGCCTACCGATTAGATAAGGCAATTGCCAAACGACAATTCAAACCTTCTGAGGCAGGAAAAGGACTTACCAGCGCCCTCCTTCGGGCCATTGAAGAACAAGTACCCTCCCCCACGCTCCGTAACTTCCCAGCTGCGCAGATGCGATTTTTTCTGGGTAAAACCACGGCTGATCTGTTGGGAATCCCCAAAGTTGAATGGGAGGAACGGTTTGTGAAAATTGCCTTAAATACCCCGGCCTTTCCTCAACTCCTAAAATTTCAACAACCGGTCTCGCCCGTGTTGGAGCGTTATTGGCGGTAGCTGCATAGCTGTTGGCTATTCTGTTTTTTATATATCTGATTATCAGGTTTTTATAATTAACTATAAAGACCTGATAATCTATTAAGTAACAAACTGATAGCTATTGACCGCGTAGCGGACCGTCTACTTACTGACTGCTACTTAAAAATTATTCGGCAGGCTCGCCAAAGGTGGTTTCTTTGAGCCGGAATTGATAGACACGCCCCATCCATTTTTTTACGGATACGATAAACAAGTTATCGTAGTCACTATCGGGGATAGTTTGTTTTACGTGGTTAACAGGAAACTGGTCTAATAAAGGTAATATAGTATTGCTATGCCCTACCACAAGTATATTACCTTTGGGCAGCTTAGTTATGTATCGATACATTTCCCACAGAGTATCAGTAGAATAAGACTGTATTGTTAAAGCATTCTGTTTAACAAAAGGTTGAGCGGTGCTTCTTGTCCGGAGGGTATTGGTAGAGTACACATGCTGAATTCCTTTATCCTGTAAAACTTTGGCCAGATCCATTGCCCGCTTTTCTCCGACCGCCGTGAGCGGAGGATTATTCGCCGGAGTAGCTCCCTTTTCGGCATGCCGAACCAAATAGACTTGGGTAGTGGTACAATTAACCAACAACAAACCAGTCATCATGATTCCTATCTTTTTCATACAAGAACTATCTTTGTGAAATTAAGCTTTTCTATAAGCGACCTAACCAACCGTAAAGATAGGTAAAACCGTAAAACGGCACTATTGCCAAGAAAAAACACTATGAGTGCGAGTACAATTCAACAACAAGAACCAATTTGCGCCTTGGCTACCGCCTCAGGTGTTGGCGCTATTGCCGTCATACGAGTATCCGGGAAAGGAGCTATCGAACTTACCGGTCAATTTTTTAAAGGAAAAGACTTAACCAAAGTAGATACGCACACGGTGCATTTTGGCACCATGCGCCATCAAGGTACGATCATTGATGAAGTACTCGTGACCGTATTCCGCTCTCCCCATTCTTTTACCAAAGAAGACTCCGTGGAAATTTCGTGCCACGGCTCCGACTATATTGTACGGCAGTTGTTGAAAGTATTAGCAACCGGCGGTGGGCGTATTGCCCGTCCGGGAGAGTTTACCCAACGGGCATTTCTCAACGGGCAGTTTGACCTGGTACAAGCCGAGGCCGTAGCCGACCTCATTGCGGCCGACTCCGAGCTAAGCCACCGAACCGCGATGACGCAACTGCGGGGTGGTTTTTCTAAAAAATTGCAAGCCTTACGCGAGGAGCTCATTCACTTTGCGTCGCTAGTAGAGCTAGAACTCGACTTTGGTGAAGAAGACGTTGAATTTGCCGAACGCGACGACTTACGCCGCCTCATTCATAACCTGCAAGGTACCATTCGTCCCTTGATCGACTCCTTCGACTTCGGCAACGCTATCAAAGACGGGGTACCCGTGGCTATCATCGGTTCGCCGAATGTAGGTAAGTCTACCCTCCTCAATGCTTTCCTCAACGAAGAAAAAGCCATCGTGACTGACATTGCCGGTACTACCCGCGATGTGATCGAGGATATCTTGGTACTAGAAGGCATGAAGTACCGGTTTATCGACACCGCCGGAATCCGGGAAACGCAGGATGTGGTAGAGTCGCTGGGTATAGAACGCTCACGCAATGCCATTGAAAAAGCCGACGTCGTGCTCCTATTGTTCGACAGCGACGATACACTTAGTGAAATCAAAGTTTTGGCGGATAGCCTACCAAATGACAAAAAAGTGATTTGGGTGCAGAATAAGGCTGACCTTGCCCACGTGGAAATACCTGCTTCATTGAGCGATTTGGGTGAGGTACTGCGTATTTCGGCCAAAACCCAACGTGGATTGGATGAGCTGCGGCAGGCCATTGTAGCTATGGTACAAAACCAATCAGGATCAGACACCGTAGTAACCAACATGCGGCACTATGAGCACCTGATTAAAACCTCAGAGGCGCTCACAGAGGTAGTCAATGGTCTGGACAACGGTATCACCGGCGACTTCTTGGCGCAAGATATCCGCTTGGCGCTCTACCATTTAGGCGAGATCACGGGCACCATTGTGTCGGATGATTTATTGGCTAATATTTTTTCTAAGTTTTGTATTGGGAAGTAAAAGCTGTTAAAAAATCAGCGGCTTCGCCGCATGGTTCAACAAAATGAAGGACTAACCCACCGCCCTAGCGGCTAGTGCTAGGCCGGAACGGCTTCCTGCCGTCCCTTACCAGGCACTTGCCGAAACAAATTTTCCTTACAAGAAGGGGCGGCGCATCTAGTTACTAAGGCTCGCTACTACCCGAAAACCAACGTTGCCGTAGCGGCTCAGTGGGCCGTAGTAGTAGCGATAAGCCACCCGAGCGCTGAAAGGGTTGCTGCGCCAACTCCCCCCGCGCAGCACACAATAGCCCTTAGGACCATACCCATCGTTCTCCGCATTCTTCATGCCCGACCCAGACTGTTTGTACCAATCAGCAGCGTACCAATCCCGGCACCATTCCCACACGTTACCAGACATATCATATAGGCCCAAGCTGTTAGCAGCAAGACCCTTCACCGCATGGGGTTTACCCCCAGAATTCTCAGATGTCCAACCCACAGCTTTTATATCATTACTGCCTGCATAACTGTACGAGGACTGGGAAGGACCGCCCTGCGAGGGGCCGCCGCGAGCAGCGTACTCCCACTGTGCCTCCGTGGGTAAACTATATCGTCGGCCCCCATCCTGCCCACTCAACCATTCGCAATAAGCCAACGCATCCAAGTAGCTAACTCCTACCACAGGTAGCGTCAAGGACTTTCGTGTATAACCAAGTCTTTTGAAATAACTATCGCTACCTGTCTCCACATGATAAGCACTCCCAGCCTCCAACCAAATAGGCCAATGCGTTTTCGTTGCCTCACAAAAAACCAAATACTCCCCCACTGTTACCTCCGTAGCCCCCATGTAAAATCCATCCAACTCTACCTCGTGCTCCGGCTGCTCATCAACCTCACCACTTGTGTTGCTACCCATCGTAAAGCGACCGCCTCCTACATAAAGCATAACAACTCCTACTCTCGATACGTAATTAGCAGGTGAAAGTGCATTGGAAGGCTTGGTAAGGAATTCATCGCAATTTGCCAGTTGTTGCTTGCAGTGGGTATTCTCAGGTTTGTATATGAGGGCTTCTTCGTAGGCTAACTTCGCATCTCCATATTTCTTCAATCCATACAAACCGTCCGCCTTAGCCAACGCCTTAGAAAAATCTAACTCTAATTGACACGCTTGCACGCGTTCCAAACAATACGCATTCTTGGTCTTATAACGCAAGGCTTCCTCATAAGCGCTCTTAGCCGCTCCATAATTCTTCGATCCATACAAACCGTCCGCCTTAGCCAACGCCTTAGAAAAATTTAACTCTAATTGACAGGCTTGCACGCGATCTAAACAGTACGCATTCTTGGTCTTATAGCGCAAGGCTTGTTGGTAAGACAATAATGCCTCCCCATACTTCTTCGATCCATACAAACCGTCCGCCTTCGCCAACGCCTTAGAAAAATTTAACTCTAATTGACACGCTTGCACGCGATCCAAACAGTACGCATTCGTAGTCTTATAGCGCAAGGCTTTTTGGTACGATAATAGAGCCTCCCCGTACTTCTTTGAACTAAACAGACCATCCGCCTGGGTCTTAAACCGGCCAAAGGCTACCTCATTGCGGCAACGCTTCATCGGTGCCTCTATCTGCCCCTTGGCCCCAGGATAGCCCTTCAAGATTACCTCGTACTTCGCTACGCAACAACTATAATCCTGCTGGGAAGCGCACGCCTCCGCCTCTCGGCTCAGCTCTCCTACCCGAGGACTCAACTGCTGACCATAGGCCACGCTGGAAAATAGAACCAAACAAAAAAATGAATACCGCAGTCTCTTCATAAAATGCGAATTAATTCATTAAGCTTTGCTTGTAAGGTGGCAGCACCTGGGGGGTCAATTTCAGTCAGAGTTTCGATGCGATCGCGGTACATAGTCAGTATTTTATCTTTATAAATCGGATGCTCCCAGCAAAGAGTTTGTAATGGTCCTGGGTCCAAAGCGTATCCTGCCATAAAGCGCTGCTCGTACCGTTTAAAAAGCTGCTCGGCTTCTGATTCAGTGTAACGAGGTTGAGTAGAAGCCAATGTGGAATCTACGGCCATATCGGTATCTACTTCCATTGTGGAATCTACTTCAATTGCTAGGCTTGTGCTATCGTAAGGATAATAACTCTGCCAATCGTTAGGGATTTGAGAGCTATGCCACCCCCAACCTACTACGCCTCCAATCAAGGTCATCACTAATCCAATACGCCACGTATGGTTTTTTAGTTGCCTAACGTAAAGTTTGGGGTCGCTTGGAAGCCCTAAATCTGATAGCATGGTATTTAAATCACGGTTTTTCTCCGCTAAAATTTTCTGCTTCTCATTATTTAAAGCCACCAACTGCGCCTTTAAAGATTGAATAGTCGTATCTTTCTTCAAAGAAGTTTCATTAATTTTTTTGTTATCGGCTTGCAGTGCCGCCAAATCTTCTTGGGCTACCTGCAGTTTTTGCTGTTCTAATTCCAGGACCCGTTCCTTCATTTTGAGTCCCTCATTCAGTGCGACTGAACGTTGCTGCTGCTGGAATACTTCGTCTTCGAGTCGATTGATTTCCTTTTGGAGAGTTAGTATCCTGCCAGGCTCAGGCTCTGCCTTCCGAAGATTTTTGAGTTGCTCTCGCAATGCATAAAGTTCATACAGCTCCTTTTGGTGTTGCTCAGCGGAAGCTTTTTTCTGCAACTCCGCTTCCGCCTGAAGTCGTTTTTTGACCGATTCAATTTCTTTTTTACTATGTGTACGCTCATCGGCTAACGCTTGTTCTACTTGTTTCGCTAGGTTATTTTCTGCTTCTTCCTCAATATGTTTTAATACCTCCTTACGAAGGGTATATCCATCTAAAAAACGATCTTTTGGTAGTTTGGCAAGGCATTTTTGCACTAACCGATCGAGCCAAACGGGAATATCTGAATGTTGATGGGGAAGCCCCATTTCTTTGAGCTTTGCCTGACGCAATTCCCAGAGATCAGGTAAGGGCAGTTTGGCATGTTTGGCATGCATACTCATATCTCTTGAAATAGGATCTCTCGTTTTTTCGGGATACGGCACGCGGCCTGTCAAACATTCAAACAAAACCACACCCAGTCCATAGATATCAGCCTCAGTTGTTAAGGCCTCTGAATCAAACTTTTCAGGAGCCATGAATTCAGGTACTCCTTTTCCTCCTCTTGAACTCCTGGGGGTAACTTCGGAACCTTCTAGCGAGAGTCCAAAATCGAGTAATACGTATTCACCCGTATCCCGGCGCATGATATTCTTGGTATGAATATCATTATGAATAGTACAGTACTTTTTAATAATGGCCTGTTCGCTCATTTGCCCATCTGTATCCGGGTCAAGGCAGTAAGCGGGCAAATCGTGATGAATATAGGATAACGCACTACTCATATCCCGGAGTAGATTTAGCACATCCTCTACGGGTAAGCAACGAGTAACACCTGGTTCAGATCGGATTTTCCCAGCTTTTAGTACGATCAGATCGTCCAGATCTATACCCCGAATGTATTCAAGTTCAATAACGGGTTGATTCGCCACTATATCAAAACTAAAAGCCCTGACAACGTGTGGATTATGCCCATTCCCTAGCCGGAGCAAGATTTTCACCTCCTCCATAATACTCTTGGCTTTTTTGGGGTTGTCGGCGGTAATGTGCGTATTGATATAACGTATCGCTCTTATATGACCCGTTTGGTTGTGCCGGGCTTTGTAAACCGTGGCAGCCGCACCCGACCCTAGGAGCTTAAGCCGTTCGAAACTTCCGCTCCATGTTGAATCAAATTTGTTCATTTTCCGATGGATTAGGTGTTGTAGATTCTGGAGTAGCCTCGTTTTCTACCTCTACCAGCAAAATAACCTCATCGCCGAGGCGAATCTGATCACCGGGTTGAAGGGCTACTGAATGCTGTTGAGCCAGCTCGCTCAGGCTAATTTTTATATTTGCCCGAAGAATCTGGGTTTTGTTCCTAGGCGGGAGTCCTCCCGGATAAGCCGCTATTTTATATTGGTAAGTATCCGGGTCATATTCTACGTAGGCATGTGCACGGCTTACTTTTTCATTAGGATTTCCCTTGGCACTCTCGAAACCATCGTCTCCCTCGTTGAGAAAAATAATCCCATTTTTCACCCATTGGCCGTTGGCTTGAAGGCTTTCCTCCCCCCTGCCAATATTTACCCTTTGGTCCTTACTAAGTGAAGTGACAGATTCTTTTGTCTGCCCGGTTTGGGTACGAATTTGTAATGGCAGTGATTCTATCCGGCTGAGTATAACTCCAATTTCTCCGGGGGCGTATATTAAGGCATCTTCGGGAAACTCTTGTACTTTTTTGGCTTCAAAAATCCACTTGGGCGGAAGATTAATTTGGGCATTCTTTAAGGCCACATCCAATTCTTCTTGAAAATCAGGTTGGTTGATGAGAGAAATCATTGCCTGTACCTGGGAGGGGTCGGTGCCTTTAAAGTAGAGAGTCAACAGGCTTTCTGCTACTTGTGGCAAGCCTATTAAATGCCTCAGAGCCTGTATAATTCCCTCAAAAAGCTGTTGCTTTTTATGAACACCGGTTGTGTCTTTCTCTGGATAATATTTTTGGCCGAGGATTTTGTTCTTTATTTTGTTAAGGAAGCTCATGATCAGTTAGTTTTGGATTTTTCGTATATAACCTAATTCTTGTAAGGTAGGTATCAGCTGCTTGGCCAGAGCCATAGCTGCTCCAGATGTTTCACCCAGTTCCACCCTAATACACACTACTGTTTGGGAGTTACTCGCCCTGTTCGGAGCAAAAAAAACAAACCAACCATCTTTGGCCAGGGTTTTATCAGGTAAATCTCGCTGAGGGGTTCCGCTTTTTCCAGCCACCCCAGCATCTGCGGGCATTGTATTTGCTCTGGCTTGATCACGCATAAAACTGGCAAGTAACGGCGCAATGCCGGGCTGCTGTGCCTGCCAAAGCGGAGCACTAGCCAGCTCGCCTTCTTGTACTACATACCGCGAGGGCCGCATGATCCCGTTGTTCGCAATGGCTCCCGCTACCCGGGCTAAGGCCAGGGGAGTTGCAACTAGTTTTCCTTGGCCCCAAGTCAGTTGCGAAAACTCACTTTGGTACCGTTTAGGATAGGAAGGTCTTCGGGAAATAATCCGCTCATCCTGTTCGTACAAGTTCCGCCGGTCGGCTAGTACCTGACGTTGCCACACTTCGCGAAACATTGAGGCCCGCACGCTATCGGTGGCCGAGGGCATATAAGTATAATTCCCAAGCCGGAGCTGTGGGGAACGGTCTTGTGGAAATTGAATTCGAACACCAAGCCCTAGCCCGGCTGCCTGATACAGTCGGATGAGTTGTTCATCCAGTTGGAGTTCATTGGCCAACCGAATGAAATAAATATTACTTGATTGTTCGATTGCATCGTGCATATTGACGGTACCTGATGGTTCATCATCTCTGATCCGTGCCCAAGCAGGCACAATAAAAGTTCGACTAGCAGCTCTTATTCCCTCCTGATTCAATGCGGCAAGGGCAGTGATGATCTTAGCCGTTGAGCCGGGTTGGGTAGCGTAGGTAGCTCCCAAGTCTCGGTCGGAAACTACTAATTTCTGCATGAACTGCTCCTTCTCTGATAAATCGAGTAGATCGGGTTTGCTTAAATCCGGTAAGGGGTGAATTGCCGAGGCCAACACATCACCGGAAGGCGCATCAATCACCACCACAGATATTCTTTTATCACGCAGGCTTTCTTCCCCATACATAGCCGTCTCCAATTGACCTTGAATTCGTACCTGCAGCTCTGCATCTACGGTTAGCGTCATGTCTTTCTTGATAGCTTTAAACTCTTCAACTTCCTGGCTCCTGATACCGGCCCGAAGGAGAGGGGCTAGTTCGGCATAATCGTATTTTATCAAGTGAGTCATTTCGGTTTTGCCTTGCTCTTTCATAAAACGACCCTCTCTGAATCGGGTAGCAAATACGCCCTCAGGCTTGGAGGGGTGGCTGTCGAAGCCCCGAAGCTGCGAGAGATGCTCACTTTCAGCGAAGTATCCGCGGTCACTCCCCCAGAAAGTCCGGGTGTTGAAGTCGCCTAACCAATAGAATAAATGATTACCATGTGGATAGTAGCGAGCCTGTCGCTTTCGAAGGGAAGCTAAAAGGTCTGCTTGTGCAAGACCGTAAGGCAGTGGACGTTGTAATCCATTAAGACTATCGAGTTGTTCCTGGATTTGATTTGGGGTACTCGTTGCCAGAATAACCCCTTTGCGGTCGAATAAGGTACCAGCTTCCAGCCTTCGCACTAACAGTGTGATACGGGGATTATAGCTATAAATACGTTTTCCGAGCCGGTCAGAAACAAGTGCCGGTTCGATAATAAGGCGTTTTCCTTGGAAGAGTTGCAGCGTTAGGGCCCAACCCAGAAGGATTACTATGACACCGGAAATAAGGCCCAATCCGGCTAGTAGAGTCGTATCATATTGATTTTGCAGCGACTCTTTCTGAATACTCTGACCTTCCTGACACGAAACACCAAGCACAATTCCAAAGGCCGCCAGATTTATTACCAAGGAGGTCATGCCGTAACTCAGGAAGGGTACACTTACTCCGGTGAGGGGTAAAAGCCCAAAGGCTCCACAAGCAATAAGCAAAAGCTGCACACCGGTTACCAAGGCTACTCCCGAAGCCAAGTAAAAAGTAAATGGGACACCCGAGCTGCGGCCAATCAACAGGCTTCGGTAAATGAGCAAGGCAAACAAAACAAAAAAACAAAAGAGGCCAACCCAACCAATTTCTTCGGCCATAGATGCCAGAATCATGTCCGTATGGGAAGCAGGCATGACATTGGCAAATCCATTGCCTAGTCCCTGTCCTGAAAAGCCTCCGCTGGCCAACGACCAGATACTATGGGCCAAATGATCGCCACCATATACTTCATTATCCCAGGGATTTAGCCACATAGCCTTGCGTTCTATCAAGCGCTTACCCACATACGGCAGGAGGTCACCAAGCGTAACGGCCCCTATCAGAGAACCAATCATTAAGGCGGAATCTTGTACTCGCTTCACTACCAAGCCATAAATAATTACCGCGACAAAATAAGCCGCAGTGGCTGCTATTAGAGCATCTTGGAACCCGTTACTGCCGGATCCGCCAACAAGCCACGATGCTCCCTTCAATAAGATACCAAAAACAATTCCACCGAGAATAGCTTCGGGCAAATCTCCCCGGCTAATACTGTAAAAAAGCAAAAACGTAAACCCTAAAACTAAGGCAGGCCCCATATCTCCTAGCACAAGGTATAAGCCCAAAATACCCACTAGCCCTAACCATGCCCAGAGAGTACTCTGTACACGCCACTTAATATTTTCTAGCCCGCGTACGAAGGGAGATTGGGAGGCAAAATACGCCGCCAGAAAAAACACAAAAATGAACTTGGTGAGCTCACTAGGCTGGAAGCTTAAAACAACCAAATTAAGGTTGACCTTCACCCCACTTCCTTCCGGACCAAAGCCCATGGGGGTCAAGAGAAGAAAAGGAAAACCCAAAGCAAAGATGAGCCAGGTATACCCAGGCAGGCCAGCTACCTTACGACGTACTCTATACCCCACTACATCAAAAAGTGGACTATTGTACATCCGGGCGTAGTTGATCCGCGACAAGAAGTACAGGCCTAATAACCCAATGGGAATGGCCTTGCACATGGTGGAAGCCAGAGCCATGTCTCGGAGAGGATCTTGTAAACTAAACAAGGTCATAATACCTAGGCCCGTCAAAACCATCAAGAGCGGCAGAATGAACGGGTCCCCACGGAAACCTTTTACAGTCCACACAGCATGAAGTAAAAAGAAAGATCCAAAAAATAAGAGAATTGATATTAAGAAAGACGAACGAAATTCGGAAGGTGTCCGTACCACTAGAATCTCTTCCTCTTTAATTTGTCGATAAATTTCACTGCTCAACAAATGCAACTGGTGCGGCTTTGCCTTAAAGTTATATTCTTTCGATTCTCCGAGTTTGTTTGTCCCTTGGCTTGTACCAAACTCCCAGCCGGTCTTCAAGGGTACTACGCTATACGCTTCACCGATTTCCAATCCATCAAATCGAAATTCTCCGGCAGCATTTGTTCTAACGTAGTATTCTTCGTGGATGGGTTCTACCCGTCGCGAAACGGTATCGACCGCCCTAATGATCCGATCTGGAAAAGATGCGGATAAAGTATCTATTCTCCACTCATCCGGTACAGCGTAGGTGGTTGGAAAACGGGTAAGTTTAACCAAAACTCCGCCTGGCTCGGGGAGGTTCGTTATTTTACCGGAAAACGAAACTGCAGAAGTAGAGCTTAGAACCTTCGGGGAGGTAACTACGGGGAGGCTCCCGTTTCTCTCAAGAGCTAACAGGGTAGTATCCGGCCAGCCCAAGCGGATATGTGAGGCCAACACCCTTCCGCGCCACCCCTGACCACCTCGCGTACTGTCAACTAACAAATCAAAATAAGATTTATTGAGCTCACCTACATTGGGTAATCTACCCTTACCAGCGAGTTTAAGCACCAGTCTGTCAACTACTTGCTGCTGATCTGACGGGTCTTAAAAAAAAGGATACAGTGAGAATAGGGAGGAAATGGTATTAGCCGGTGTTGTAGCATCCAATAGTACCACCTCTCCTTTATCAAGAGCATCGTCTGCGGCTTGAAGTTCCGGCCTCAAATTCCACCAAATTTGGCCAAATAGCAAGGTCAACAGCCCCGTTACCACCAAAAGGATTCGCCTTTCCAGCGCTCTAAGCTTTTGGATTTGGGTTACTTTCATATCGTACAGTTTAGTTAAGGTAAGAATGAACAAATTCAGGGTTAAAATTATATGGGATTGCCGACCACCCGAAACCCTACATTCAGATAGCGCTTGCCGTAGCCCGCAGCACCACGAAAGGTAACGGTTGTCTTAATAGGGTTTTTATTCCAATCACCACCTCGGATCACCTTCACATTATTGCGCGGTTTGGTCGTATTTTCTACCCGGGAACGCAAGGCCTGCTCAACCGTTTGCCGATAAAAATCAGCTGAATACCAGTCACTACAAAACTCAGCAACATTTCCAGAGAGATCATAGATACCCAGGGAGTTTGGCAAGAGGCCCTTTACCGCATGCGGCTTATTTTTAGAGTTAGACAGGTTCCAGCCAGCACGATTGGCATACTTACTACCTGAAAACAGAAACTTATCATGATTCTCTCCTCCGCGCGCGGCGTATTCCCATTGGGCTTCGGTGGGGAGCCTATAGGTGAAGTTTGGATCTTTACTACTCGCCCACTCGCAGAATGCCACCGCGTCCTGATAACGAATGGCAACGACCGGCAAGCCATGAGACGTTCGGGAATAGCCCAAGTTGGTGTAGAAAGGTTTGTTGCCGGTATCTATATGATAATCATTGCCTGGTTCGAGCCAATCTGGCCAATGCGCCTCAGTGGCATTACAAAATTTCAGATATTCCTCTACGGTTACCTCACGTTCAGCCATGTAGAAATCACGTACTTCAACCGTGTGCTCTGGTCGTACTTCTGGATTACCAGCGTTGTCTCCCATGACGTACTCTCCTCCACGGACAAATATCATACGTCCGGTATGCTCCGAAAAGTAATCTGACCTCTGCTTGTCGGAGGTCCAAGAATAAAGGAGGTACCCGAAGCCCAACAGCCCTATAGCTAATAGCCCTTTTTTGTTGGGTGATAGCGCATTAACCCAGTGCCACACACTCCCTATCCACCAGAAAGCGGAGGTTCTTTCCGCATCCACTTGTTTCTTTAATAACTTTTTTAAATGTTTTTGAGCAATAGGTGTTACGATTTCATCATCAGTAGGCTGACCCACAAGGTCGGTTAATAGCCGGTATGCTTCCTCCCCGTTGCCCTGATGTAGCGCTTGTTCAGCATCCCATAACTTAGCCGCCATTTCAAATCGGTTTGCCAATTTTTGGGCCGTTTGTGACCAATCAGAAAGGGAGGCCAAACCTCGGTTTTCCGGATTCTTGGAAAGAATCGGCCGGATTATTTGTTCAAACCAAGCCGGAATTCCGGATTTGACAGACAAAGGCGGAGGCTCTTCATTACAAATGGCTTGAAGAAGGGTGATATCGGAAACATTGTCTGAGCTACTATACGTTAGCAATTTTCTTTTTGCGTCGTGATAGGGCAAATAACCAGTAACCGCTTCAAAAAGCACTACGCCTAAGGCAAAGTAGTCAGCCGCCGGAGTTATATGCACGCTAACATCGGCACATTGTTCGGGAGCGGCATAAACTAGTGTACGAGGCGAGCTATTTGAAACACTTAATCGAACCTTACCTTTGGCAAGGGCTATGCCAAAATCGGTGAGAATAAAGTGTCCGCCCGGCGGAGTTTTTTTAATTAAAATATTATCGGGTTTCACATCCCGATGCGTAATTCCCTTGGGGTGAAATTCGCCAAAGGCACTGCAAAGTTGCTGCCCGATACGACAAACTTCCCCGGGGGTAAGTGTATTCCCGCCAGCAAGTACTGCCCTTAAATCACCCCCTTCGATAAATTCGAGAGCTATAAAAGGGAACAGCGCTTGGGTAAGACGTACCTCGACTACCCTAACGATATGCAAATGATCAAGACTCTCTAATATGGCAGCTTCCTGTTGAAGCCTTTTTAAATCAGTTTTGGTAAAATTTGGTAAAACTTTAAGGGCAACAAGCTCCGGAGCCCCAGCTTTGCGGTTAGCCGGGCTAATCCTCGCTTTCAGAATTTTGGCATTTGCAAATGCTATTTCACTAAGCAGTTCGTACCCAGTAAATGATTTGTCGTGATCAGTACTCATGGATGGGCTTTCTTACAGTTTGAATTTAGAGGGTTGGCCCAGTGGATAGCACTATCTTAGAAATGATATTCCAACTTGCATTAAAGGGTCGCTCGTGGTATATAACCACGGGATATTTGGTATCGGGAAACTGGCAATTAACCATTTCTACGCGCTCACCATACGCTTGGACACCCACCTCAAAACCCGATACTCTAACCGAATCAAAATGGACCCATCCACCGATTGGCACGCTAAAAGCTACCAACGAGCTATCGGTAGCAGGTCGTATCACCACACCTCCACCAGCCACCCATACGCTATCCGGCAAACGGATCGTCTCTACCAGAGATAAAGTATCAAAAACCCCTAACCTAAGGGTATCGCCGGCACCAAGGCTGTCGAGCTGTATTTTTAGTTGTTTAATTTGTTCTGTGGTACTGTCAGTAGGAGTATTGGGAGCTGGGCTAGTCAATAAGCCCGGATTGAAGAACCACAGACTTCCGGCCACGCTGATCAATATGCCAACTACTGCCCCTACCAGATACTTCCACCAAGTTGCAACTTTTACCAGCTTCTGACTTTCCACAACGTCAGTTGTGGCCTCCCCGGACCTAATCTCAGGCTCAGGTAGGGCTTCAAACGTTGATATGGGGGGCACCTCCTGAACTAGGGGGGGCTCGGTGGGCGCAAGAGCCGGGTATAGCACCAATACTACGGTGATGTTATCGTGCCCTCCGGCCTTATTGGCGGCAGCTACCAGAGCTTGTCCCTTCTTGTGTAGAGGCTGGGCAGTTGTCAGTAAATCGGTAATTTCCTGCCGAGTAATCATATCGGTAAGGCCGTCACTACAAAGTAACAGGTTGTCGCCGGGCAAGAAAGATTCCAAACCAAAATCAAGGAAATCATCGTCGTCAATCCGGTGGAGAGTTGAGCCGAGCCAACGCCTGATTTGACTCCTACGGGGGTGTTTCATGGCCACCTCCTCGGTCAATTCACCCAGGTCTTCTCGTTCGCCCACCATGGAGTGGTCTTTGGTTATCTTGTGAAGGTGCTGGCCGCGTAGCCGGTACATGCGCGAGTCGCCCACGTGCACATAGGCCACCTGATTGAGGTTGATATCCACCATAGCGCAGGTGAGTACACAACTCATACGAGCCAGTTGCAATTCGCTCTGACTCTTTTCTACGATACGGTTATTAGCCAGTACTACCGCTTCTTTAAGAAGTTGAAGGGGCTCCCCGTTCCCTTTTTGAAAGACCTCTTGTAAGGTGTCTTGGGCGATTTGGGCAGCGATTTCCCCTCCAACATACCCTCCTACTCCATCAATTGCCGCTACTAACACCTGAGAACTACTCAGGGCCATAGCTACGTACCGATCCTGGTTTTCCTCCCGGTTTTTGCCCACATCGGTAAGCCCCAAGAATACAATTTGTTTTTGGTCCATGGGATTTAATTTGGGGGATGATTAACGAGTTCTTTGGCAACGAAACAGGTCGTGGCTACCAACGCCAACAGGCAAATAAAGTCAAGCATTGTAGATATCGATTAGAGAATTCTTCTGGAACTAACCAGGCAAAATCCAGATTAATGTATTTTCTTCTCAGAGTATTTTGTCCTAGCAAGCGGCTCCTTCCAGATTGGCAGGAAGTTCTTTTTTACTAAGTATTTTCAGGATCCAGCACGTTCGGTTCCGGTACCGTACCGGAACGTGAGCCCCGTAAACCCGCCAAGCAGTAATGTCGAATTGTCGGGTAAGAGTTGCCACTGAGGCGTAAAACGCTCACTCTCCGGTAAGGCCACCTCATTGAGCCGGGTGGGTGCAAAAGCAGCTATTTCAAATAGTTCTCTGGTATTATCATAACGGATGCGCAGATGGTTTTCGGCTACCGAATCGTGTTCTATGAAAATTTCTTTTTTGGTTGAATCATCCCTTTTACCTCGCCCGATGGTGATTTCCTTCTCATGCATTAAATAGCGGTCACGTATACCACCGGGTCGGGCGTATTCAAGGGTGGCATAGTCTTTACGCTGATTTGCTATTTTTGTTTTCTCTTCAACGGTTAGCTCCCAGTTGGTATTAATGGGTAATGTAAAAATCCCCTCTCCAATTATTTCCATTCCCGTAAGGCTATTTAGATCCATATCGAGGGTTTCTGACATACCCGTGATACGTGAAGTTACCGTAACTCGTACGGTGCTACTTTCTACCACCGCTGAGCTTTCCCGGTGCATGTTTTGTCCGGTATGAATACCAATAACCCTGGCCTCTTGCTCAGGAAATGGCAAACTCACTTTCCCTTCTTTAATTTCGGGCATTGATACAAAAGAAAATTTCCATGATTTGGATATCCTGCCAGTTTTAGGGAATTGTTTTTGCCGAAGCCGTATTTCTTTGTAAAAGTTTTCGATAGTGGATTCAAAAATCGTGATGAAATAATTCTTGAAGGAATCGTAATTATTGGGGCTTAGCTGAATGGTAAAGTAGGCATCAAAGAGCAAACGATCATTGAAACTGGCCCGTGGGATACTTTGCTTAAAGGTTTCCAATATGGTATCAGCAATGACCTGATTAGTAAGACCCATTGTGGCATCTGGCTTTTTCAGTAAAAAGCCTTTTGTTTTTCCCAACATGACTTTGATTTTTTCTAACATAATATTGTACTTTAAAGGGTAAGTAGGTGCTAGGAACTATTGATCTGTATATCAGTATATTACAATGTATAAACCACAAACTAATCATGTATAATCACATGGTACCGTTTGGTTCTCGTTAGCTTCTGGGGCCGGGCTAGTGGTTGAAAAATTTCGGCGGCTTCGCCGCTTTTTTAACACAACACGAGCGAATCCACCAGCGGCTAGTGCTAGGCCGGAACGGCTTCCTGCCGTCCCTTACCAGGCACTTGCCGAAACAAATTTTCCTTACAAGAAGGGGCAGCGCCTCTAGTTACTAAGGCTTGCCACCACACGGAAACCCACACTGGTGTAGCGGTACCGGCGATAAATGCTGCTGCGATCGGCCACACGGGCGCTGTAAGGGTCGTCGCTCCAACTGCCCCCGCGCAGCACAAAAGACTGCTTAGGGCCATACGTTACGTTTTCCGCATTCGTTTTTCGGGATTCCTCCTGCTTGTACCAGTCCGCAGCATACAAATCCAAGCACCATTCCCATACACTCCCACTCAGATCGTATAAGCCCAATCCGTTCGCCGACAAACCCTTCACCCCATGAGGTTTTCCCCCAGAATTCTCAGTGGTCCAACCAACAGCCTTTATATCTTTACTGCCTGCATAACTATACGAGGCCTGGGAACGACCTCCGCGAGCCGCGTACTCCCACTGCGCCTCCGTGGGTAAACTGTACAACCGACCCCCATCCTGTCCACTCAACCATTCGCAGTAAGCCTTCGCATCTTCATAGCTCACACCAACCATCGGTAAAGTTAATGAACTCCGTGAGTAGCCTCGTGTTTTATATAACTCATCTGTCCCTGTCTCTATGTGATAAGCACTCCCCGGCTCCAGCCAAATAGGCCAATGCGTTTTCATTGCCTCACAAAAAGCAAGATACTCCCCCACAGTTACTTCACTCTCCCCCATATAATAACCATCCAACTCTACCTCGTGCTCGGGCTGCTCATCAACCTCACCACTTGTGTTGCTCCCCATCGTAAAGCGACCGCCACCTACATAAATCATAACCCCACCTACTCTAGAACTGTAACGTGCCACAGGTTCAGACTTGGTGGACTTGGCAAGTGCTTCAACACACTTCTTTTTTTGCGCCACACTATACTCATCCCAAGGTTTGTAGACCAACGCCTCCTCATATACACTCCGCGCCGCTGCGTAATTTTTTGCAGCATACAAACCATCCCCCTTGGCCAACGTTATAGAAAAATTTAACTCTAATTGACACGCTTGCACGCGATTCAAACAATACGCATTCGTGGTCGTGGTCTTATAGCGCAAAGCTTGTTGGTACGACAATAGAGCCTCCCCGTACTTATTCGAACTAAACAGACCATCGGCCTTAGACTTTAACCGGCCAAACGATACCTCATTGCGGCAGCGCTTTAAAGCCCCCTGAATCTGAACGCTTGCCCCTGGATAGCCCTCCAAGATAACCTCGTACTTCGCTACGCAACAACTATAATCCTGCTGTGAAGCGCACGCCTCCGCCTCACGGCTCAACTCCCCCACCCGGGGACTCAGTTGTTGCCCGTATACCAAATTGGAAAATATCACCAAACAAAAAAGTAAACACTGTATCCTGCTCATAGGGTATGATTATTTTTCGTGCATCAATTTTTTACCATAAACTGGGGTTATACCTTTCAATTAAAAACAATTTTCGGGATTTTAAAAGAAAAGTCCATCTTCCTATTGAAAGAGAAGGGGGCCCATCTGGGGCAGCAATTGGATGGTGGCGTCCCAATGCCTATTTTTGCCTATTGAATTCAGGAATGGTTTTCTTATATCACAAACATCATTCTGCCTGATTTGCTTATTACCAATCCATCTAAGTTTTGTATCGGCAAGTAATCTAACACCAATCAACACTTTCACTATCAACGCATTACCCAAATCAGCAGCAAACTAAACCCATCCATGAGAGAAATTAAAAGAATACTACCCGCAGAATCGAGGCCGATTGGTGATCTTAAAACCTATTCTCCGATACCCACCAGATCGTTGGATCAAATTGATCCTTTTTTATTACTCAACCACCACGGACCACAAACCTACCCTGCCGCGAACAATGGCCTTCCGTTTGGACCACATCCGCACCGGGGTATGGAAACCGTGACCTTTATCGTGGAGGGTGATATCATGCATAAAGATTCGGGTGGACACGAAAGTATCATTACCGCCGGAGGAGTTCAATACATGACGGCCGGACGAGGATTAATTCACGCCGAAATATCTTCTGACGAGTTTAAGCAGAATGGCGGACCGCTGGAAATTCTTCAACTTTGGTTAAATCTCCCGGCGAGTCACAAAATGACCGCTCCATATTACGCGGGATTTCAGGAAGACGAGGTACCCCATATTCTGTTGGACGAAGGTAAAGTAAGAGTAAACCTCGTGGCCGGAAAATGGGGTGATGATGCCGCCGCATTTATAACCCCCACTGATATTCAACTATCTACTATCCAACTAACCGCCAAAGGTACCCTTGATTATAGCGTCCCGAGAAAGCACAATATCTTGTTTTACGTTATTCAGGGTGAAGTAAAAGTGAATGGAACGGTCATTAAAGCGTTTCACCTTGCTGACTTCAACAACAACCACGAACTGCTTCATTTAGAGGCCATTGAAAACAGTATTGTACTTTTTGGACACGCGTCCCCCTTTAACGAACCGGTGGTAGCCCAAGGGCCTTTTGTAATGAACACCCATCAGGAAATTGAGGAGGCTTACAATGATTACCGAGCCGGAAAGTTTGGTCAGTGGAATGGATGATCAACCGCCAGACTACCACGAATCCGTTTTTGTTAACCAAGTAAGTAAGTGGGTTGAAGAGTTGGCCCATCACAACGAACATATTTCTTTACTGACGGTTTCGCCCACCAAGCTACGACTTGGCAAGGAGGGTAAGCCGCTATTTGATCTGATCCTCCGCAAAATCAGTGACATTGGGGTTGATGATGTAGATACCCACTCCGAAACGCTGCCGCGGAAAATAATCCTGTGGGAAGATCTGTGGCATACCAAGCGAAGCGTTGTTCAACACCGCCTGAGAGCGTTATTGGGTCTGTCGGAAAGGATTCCGGCCCGGCTCACCAAAGTGCAACGCATCGACCGCCCTACTACCACGGCCTTCTTGGCAGAAAACCATTTGCAAGATCCTGTCTTATCCAAGTTGAAATATGGCTTGTACTTGCCTCAGCGCTATTTTCGGGTAATCAACGACCAGACCCTTCTTCCACCCGAAGGTACTTCTGAGCTACTGGTGGCCGTGGCCACCTTTGCCCATCCCCGGATTTTTCAAAAAGAAAATGGTCCCCACCGTTCCTATGAATTTGTCAGGTTTGCCAATTTGGCGGCAACTACGGTCGTGGGAGGTCTGGATAAGTTACTCAAACACTTTATCCGGGAACGCCAGCCCGACGATATCATGACCTACGCGGATCTGGAATGGTCAGATGGGCACAGCTACCTGAAACTAGGATTTGAGAAAATGGGCAGTACTTTGCCCCAAGAATTTTGGGTAGGTGCCGACACCATGCAGCGGTTTCCGGCTCAGCGGTTTCCCGAGGGAATCACCGAAATTAATGCCCCAGAAAACGGTTTTGTTAAAATAAAAAATGCGGGAAGTCGTAAATTTGTCAAAACAATTACCCCGTAATTAACACTATCGGGCTAGTACCTAAACTTAAATTTCTGTTACCCTTGATCGTCATCCTTGGTCCTACCGCTTCCGGAAAAACCCAACTTGCTACCCGTCTTGCCTCCCGAATCAGAGGAGAAATCATCAGTGCTGACTCCCGGCAAGTGTACCGGAGTATGGATATTGGTACCGGTAAAGACCTGGCCGAATACACCGTTGAGGGGCAGTCTATTCCCTACCATTTGATCGACATTCTGGATGCCGGAGAAAAGTATAACGTTTTGCGGTTCCAGGAAGACGTTAATTCGGCGGTAGTTCAGATTAAAAACCGGGATAGAACTCCGATCCTGTGTGGAGGTACGGGTATGTATATTCAGGCCGTGCTGAACAACCATCAATATACCAGTATTCCTAGTGATGAAATCGTACGGGCAGAATTAGCATCCCTCTCGCATGAAGACCTTTTATCGATTCTAGCAAAGTACCCTTCCCAATATTCCGGCCTAGCGGACACCTCCACGAAGAAAAGAACCGTTCGCGCTATTGAAATAGGAAGGTATCTCAATACCAATCCCACGTTTCAGCTTCCAGCTCAGACTCCATTCAGCTTTACCATATTTGGATTAAATCCTCCGGTAGAAGTACGCCGTAGTCGCATTAGCCGTAGGTTAGAGGAAAGGCTTCAAAATGGACTGGTGCATGAAGTTCAGGGTTTACTAGCTATCGGGATTACCGCCGAACAGCTTATATATTATGGTTTGGAATACAAATACATCACCAAATATCTATTGGGTACGTACAGCTACGAAGAAATGGTCAAGAAACTTGAAACTGAAATTCATCGGTTTGCGAAGCGACAAATGACTTACTTTCGTAAAATGGAACGTGATGGCCTGGCTATTCAATGGTTAAACGCATCCGAAAGTACCGACCAATGCATTGAAACTATCCTTTCCCACGTAAACCAAACCGACTTTACCAATGAATAAAAGCCTTACCTCATTACTGCTGCTGGTAGTGCTAGGCATAACCGATGCCTATCTGTTGTCTCATCCAAATCTGATCGGCAAGCTTGGTATCTTCATTTATAAACACGACTACCTTAAGACCTTCCCGCGCGCTTTGGCTACGGTATTTCTAGTTCTGGGAGTCTCCCTTCTGATTTGTGAAGTTATCACACGAAAAGCGACAACCCGAAACGCCATCGCTGCATACCTGATATTTATGACTGCGGGGTTGGGCTTGTTTGTGTATGTGTATTCTACTTTCAGCTCGGTGTCATACAGTATGACAGGGAAATCGTTTATTTACGGCGCTCACCTTCTTCCCGTGCTCCTCATTGGCATCTTTGGTCGCTACTTCGTAATGACAATATCAAATTCCCGCAACTAAACCATCGATTTATGAATAAATATAATTCCTCCGTTTTTCTTCTCTTCTTACTATTTATTTCTCTTAACTCGTTCGGTCAAACCTCCTACCTTCTCCGACCCGACCAGGTATTTGATGGGTTAGAGGTCCACGAAAACTGGTCCGTTTGGGTCAAAGACAATCGGATTGCGGGTGTCGGTATCGCCGCCTCACTTCCGGCTGAGGCCCAACAGGCCAAGGCCATTGACCTAAAAGGAATGACCCTTCTCCCGGGACTGATCGAAGGACATTCCCATCTTTTTTTACATCCCTACAACGAAACTCCCTGGGACGATCAGGTACTCAAAGAACCCCGGTCCTACCGGACCGCCCGAGCCGTAAAACACGCAGAATCAACACTGTTAGCTGGTTTTACCACCGTTAGAGACCTCGGGACCGAAGGCGCAGAATATGACGACTACGGCCTAAAAAAGGCTATAAATGAAGGAATTATAACCGGTCCACGTATGATCATTGCCACCAAAGCCCTCATTGCCACGGGTAGCTATGCCCCCAAAGGATTTAGTCCTGATATCGAAGTTTTACAGGGGGCCGAGGAAGCCGACGGACACGATAACCTCATCCGGGCCGTTCGGACTCAGATTGGAAAAGGAGCCGACGTTATAAAAATTTATGCCGATTACCGGTGGGGAGCAAACGGAGAAGCGCGCCCTACCTATACCGAAGCAGAAATCAGGCTCATTGTAGAAACTGCCCGGAGTAGCGGACGTCCCGTGGTAGCCCACGCCGCCACCCCCGAAGGTATGCGCCGGGCCATCATGGGTGGGGTTCAAACCATTGAACATGGGGATGGTGGCACACCCGAAATCTGGAAGCTCATGAAACAGAAGAATGTAGCCCTATGTGCTACCCTCGCCGCCGGTGATGCCATCAGTGAGTACCGTGGTTGGAAAAAAGGAGAAACGCCCGAACCTGAGCGAATTACCTTAAAAAAGAAGAGTTTTAAAGAAGCTTACGAAGCCGGAGTTAGAATGGTGATGGGCGGCGATGTGGGGGTTTATGCTCACGGCACCAACGCCCGGGAAATGGAACTACTCGTGGAGTACGGGGTACCTGCATTGGAAGTTCTGAGGTATGCCACCTCCCAAAATGCTAGTATTTTCCATAAAGAAGAGCAGATCGGTATGGTTAAAATCGGCCTACTGGCCGACCTAATTGCGGTAGAGGGAAACCCCGCATCGGACATTAGCAACCTTAGAAAGGTAAAAATGGTAATGAAAGACGGTAAACTGTATAAAATCCCCTGACGAATACTTCGTAAAGCAACAAAACCCCTTTCTGAGGTCAACAAAGTAGGGTTTTTGGTAGAAACTACAAATATTTTTTTGGATATTGCAGCCAAGACACATGTGTACTTGATATCTTAAAATCGGTCCAAAAAAAGCTAAGCTTGATCATTAAGTATAACTGATGTCGGAATAAACTGAACATAATTTTCCTATAACACTGCCTAATAATTTTTTTGTAATTCTAATTTTTCGATCAACTATATGTCACAATCAGCCGATTTGACCATTGACGGTCAACATTATCAGTTTCCGGTAATAGAAGGCAGCGAACAAGAAAAAGCCATAGACATAGGCAAGCTGCGCGATAAAACCGGGTACATTACCATTGATAACGGTTTTAAGAATACCGGTTCTACCCAAAGTGCAATCACTTTCCTGGACGGAGAAAAAGGTATCCTAAGGTACAGAGGTTATTCTATTGAAGACCTGGCCGAAAAAGCAAACTTCCTTGAAGTATCTTATCTTCTGATTTACGGCGACCTCCCTACCGCCGAGCAGTACCAAGAATTTGAATATCAGGTTCGTACGCACACGCTCGTAAACGAGGACATGCGTAAGGTTTTTGAAGGATTCCCCGTGAACGCTCACCCGATGGGTGTACTTTCATCATTGATAAGTGCCATGAGCGCCTTCTATCCTGATTCTTATGACTCCAACGCGCCGGCAGATACGGAGATGCACATCATCCGGATGTTGGCAAAGCTGCCAACGATTGCTACTTGGTCTTATAAGAAGTCACAAGGGCACCCCGTAAACTACCCGAACAATAAACTTGACTACTGCTCAAACTTCCTCAACATGATGTTTGCGCTACCGGTGGAAGGTTATGAAGTTGACCCCGTAGTTGCAAAGGCCCTCAATAAGCTTTTAATTCTCCACGCTGACCACGAACAAAACTGCTCTACGTCGACCGTACGTTTAGTAGGTTCATCTCAGGCTAATATTTATTCTTCTATTTCAGCGGGTATAGGTGCTCTGTGGGGGCCTCTCCACGGCGGAGCCAACCAAGAAGTAATCGAGATGCTGGAAGCAATCAAAGCCGATGGCGGAGATACACAAAAGTATATCGATATGGCTAAGGATAAGAATAGCGGTTTCCGTTTGTTTGGTTTCGGCCACCGGGTGTACAAGAATTTCGATCCTCGTGCTCGTATCATTAAGAAAGCAGCAGACGACGTACTAGCCAAGCTTGGTGTAAATGATCCTGTATTGGACATTGCAAAAACACTCGAAAAAGCTGCTTTGGAAGATGAATACTTCGTTTCGCGTAAACTCTACCCCAACGTAGACTTCTATTCCGGAATTATCTACCGTGCTTTGGGCATACCGACCAACATGTTTACGGTCATGTTTGCGATTGGTCGTTTGCCGGGCTGGATCGCTCAGTGGAAAGAAATGCGGGAGAACAAGGAGCCGATTGGCCGCCCTCGTCAGATATATACTGGTGCTACCCACCGGGACTTCGTTGCCATAGATAAGCGTTGATTTCCTATTGAAACAACATTTTATAAGCGCTGCCCAAATCAATTGGTGCGGCGCTTTTGTATTAGGCCCCAAAGATACTTTATGGAAAAGTCCGACCTTACCCTTCAATTATCCACCACCGATTGGCTCGCTATCGAACGAACCCGGCTGGCCAACGAACGAACCTTTCTGGCCTACTTCCGTACGTCACTCACGCTCCTGGCCGGAGGTATTACCATCACCCGGCTAGACATACTGCAAGAGATATTGGCTTTGGGATACACTTTCCTATGCATGGCTCCAATCGTTTTCATTATTGGAGTATGGAGGCTAATTTCGGTCAAAAGGCGGATTGGCGGATATTACCAGCCTAAGAAATAATACTACCTTTGACTTAAGTACTACACCCACATCGCAGGCAGTAAGTAGCTTGTAGCGGAACGCCGCCCGACCATTATATTTTTATGAGTATTTGATATAAAAAATAGTAGTCATGGATTATATGGGTTGATTTCGCTATATTGGTGTCATGCTACATACTCATCCGATCCTGTGCCCCCATTGCGATAGTTCCGACACGGTCAAGAACGGCCACCGCCCCAACGGCGACCAGCGTTGG
>Ga0209491_10001509_pt1 | contig 45100 bp, 41 predicted proteins | sample BON02_FD_187213 | JGI IMG/M metagenome (GOLD analysis project Ga0209491, IMG submission 187213) | Freshwater microbial communities from Lake Bonney liftoff mats and glacier meltwater in Antarctica - BON-02 (SPAdes) (version 2) | ecosystem: Environmental > Aquatic > Freshwater > Ice > Glacier...
AAATAAAGCGGAACTAAAAAGAATGGGAGTGAGTGCAAATAAATTTGTTGTAGAAAATTTCTCATTAACTGAACAAAGTATAGCATTATTAGACGATATTTATACCTTAAACTATGAAATAGAAAAAGAAAATGTCGGAATTGGATAGCTTATGCAATTTTATACTGAACTCAACAGACCTATATGACTTTCAAATAAGATTTAATTATTTGTTATCTACTTTGCTTTCTAAATTCCAAAATGAAATTTCAAAACCAAATCACTTACCTTTTAATTCACACATTTTAGTACACACGTTGAATAATGATTTAAATAAGGTTGTTAAAAAAATAAATAAATCAGAATTATCTTTCACAGATGGTAGTATAATAGCAAAAGACATTTTTATTCTTATTCTAAGAGAGGAATTTCCCGAATACTATAAAAACTATATTTATCAATTTGAATACATCAAAAATTAACTTGAATATGAAATCATTGGAAATCGAACACAAAGGTTTTTCAGTAAAATTTTATTTTACAACATCTGAACACGCAAAAGAATATGGGTTAAAATCAAAAAACCCAATATTTTTAAAAGAGATATTTGTAGAAAAAGAAAAAAGAAACCAAGGTAATGGAAAAGAATTGTTAACGATTATTGAAAATTACGGAAATGAAAATGGTGCTGATTTAATTTTTGGAAATATCCCGAATGATTCACAATTTTCAAAAGACGAAAGGTTTACCACTTTTAGTGATATTGAAATGATTAAAAATTGGTTGCACAAAAACGGTTATTCACTTTGTCCCGATAATAATGATTTCCACAAGGTAATTACTCAAAAAGACAAATTGAAGTATTATGGTGGTATCGGATTTAATATCAGTTATGAAATAGGAAATTTTGAGATTATAACCGAATATGAAAACATAAAATTTTCTAAATTATCTCTAGCCAAAGAACATTACCTTAAAATCAAAGGCTAAAAAAGTATATGGGATTTGCAACGAGATGAATTACTCTATGCTTGGTATAAAATTTAAAAAAAATCCCCAATTAAGGGGATTTATCAACGGATAACAAAATTTATAAAAGAACGATTGAACAAAGCGTATTTCCTACCCGTTAATTTCTAACCAATCGTTTGAATCTTCACTTGGGATTCTAACTGCATTATTGTCTTGTTTTAAAATAATTTCAATTTTATTGGATTGACTATGATGAAAGTTTATTTCAAATGTAAAAGTGTTTTTATCACGAATAATCATTTCATTAATTTCACTATATGAAAGAACTCTCCAATGGTTTTTAATAGCATTTAGATAGATATTTTTGAATGTATCTAAATATGTATTAGAATTATTATATCCACCATTTATAATAGGTTTTGATTCTACTGAAAAAGGATTAAAAGCAGGGTCATTTATTTTTTTAACTTCAATTAATTGAGAAACATCATCAACATTATCAGAATTAATTTCAAATTCTTTAGTTACATCTAATTCTTTTTCAACAGGAGCAGAAAAAGTAGGCACATCTTTTATTGGTTGAACGCCTGCGCTTTTTACTCCATTTAAAACTTGTTCTAGATTTGTTTCTGTGTGATTTTCCGCCCAAGCTACTCCATAAGATTCACATTCTAAACGTAATTGTTCAAGACGAGATAATTCAATCGTTGGTTCTTCGACAACGGGTTCATCGACAACGGTTTCTTCGACAACGGGTTCTTCGACAACGGGTTCTTCGACAATTGGTTCATCGACAATTGGTTCATCGACAACAGGTTCTTCAACAACTGATTCTTCATTAATAGGCTCTACAATATGTATTTCTTTTTCCTTGGCTTCTATGTCGTAAGATTCTGAATCAAAATTAATTTTTTCAACAACTTTTCTTTTTAATTCTCTGTCGCTATCAATTTTATCATCAACTCCAATTTTCTCTGCAATTTTCTCTACCAAATAACGAACAACGTTATCTTCTTCAAATACAACCCCATAGTGTGTTGCAATTTCTTGCCATTGTGTTTTCTTGATAGCATCATAATTAACGGATATATACATTTTCATACTAAAAATTTTAATTAAGTTCTTATATTTGACAAATATAATTAAATTTTTTTTAAATAAAATAATTAAATAAAATAATTAAATAGAAAATGAATGTACTTCTAGCACCAAACGGAAAGCCAAGTAATCTTACTTCCGAACAATATAAATTAGTTCGCACACTCGAATTTAAAGCGTGGTTTGGAGATTGGGAGAATGACCCTGCAAATGCAAGTAAGGTAGTTGATGAAAATGGTGAGCCGTTGGTGGTTTATCACGGAACAGAAAAAAAATCTAATTTTATAAAATTTGCACCTATTTCTTATTTTACAGAAAATTATTCTTACGCTAAAGTTTTTGCTTTGGGTTTAAATTTTTCTGATGAAATGGATGATGATGAATACGATAGAATACTTCAAGAAGGTGGTGAAAATGTTTATAGTGTTTTTTTAAGTCTAAAAAATCCAAAAAAAACAGAAAGAACTTCTTTTAATAGTTTATTACAAGATAGTGAATTTGTGCTTGAAAGTAAAAAAGAAGGATATGATGGTTTATTAAATATTATAAAAACTTCATATCTTCCTTTTAGAAAAGAAACTGAAACTCAATTTGTAAGTTTTGAACCCAACCAAATAAAACTCGCAGATGGAACGAACACTACATTCGATGGTAGCAATCCCGATATAAGATTTGCTAAAGGTGGAAAAGTAATCGTTTTACCTGCTGATTTACAGAAGTATAAGAAAATAGGTGTTGAGGACAAATATTTTATTGAAGCATCAAAAGATGTCGGACTTCAAGGAATAAACTTTGATGTAAAAAGTATATCGAAAAAAATTACAGATGAATTTACGAATTTGTTAAATAACTATGAGAATTATTTAATTAATGTTGATTCTCAATCTATTACAAGTTACATTAAAAATGAAATAGAAACAAAAAAAGAATTAGGTGCTTCATTAGATGAAATAAATAATTTAGAAGAATCAATTGAAAACCAAAATTCTAGAAATAAAATAATTTTTGATATTGCTCAAACACAAAAATCTACGGTAATACAATGGGTAGATTATTTAAAAGAAAGTAATTACCCTATTGATTTTAAATATTTGATTTTAAAAGCTATTTTGACTTTCAATTATGATTTAAAGCAAAATAAGTTGTACGAAAGAGGTAATGATACAATTAGAAATTTTACACCATTTGATGCAGGCTCGTTATCTGAATTATTTACGAATCAAAGTGAATTTTTGTTGCGTGATTATAGTATTTTAATGAATGAAAATTCAGCAAAAGTATTAAATAGTCAAGAAGTAATTGAAAAAAGTTCAGATGGTAAATGGATAAAATTTAAAGGTGGTAGAAATACTAAAGGAGAGGATATTGAAAAAAACGGTAAGGAATTAATGAAATTAGTTCAAAATACTTATTGGTGTACTAAATCGGCAGGAACATCACAATTAAGGGGTGGAGATTTTTATGTTTATGTAACAGAAAACAATGGTGAAATATTTCCAAGAATAGCAGTAAGAATGAATGAAAATGAAGTCGGTGAACTTCGTGGAAATAGTAGTTCGGCACAAGATTTGGATGCTGAAATGCTTCCTATTGCAGAAAGTTTTTTGACTAAAAATATACCGAATGATAGTGGTAAAAGATGGTTAAATTCAATAAAGTACAATAAAAAATGCGTTGCTTTACGAAAAAAAATCGAAGCAGAAGGTTTATATAAAAATTTCATTTACGACTATATTGAAGTTTTAGCGGACAAAGACAAATATAGAGTTGACTATGGTGAAAATGGAAATGTAACAATGTTGGTAAATACATTTGAGAGATTAAAAGATAATTTACCTAACGAATATTATAGCAAGAGCGATATTGAATCACAATATCAAAACTTAAATAAAGACACATTATATTTTATTGGAAGTTTAGATAAAAGTCAAATATTATCAATAAATGGTTTTTCAGATTTAAAAAATTGGAAATTAAAAGTTGTTTCTAAAAGTTTAAATTGTTCAGATACTATAAATGATTTAGGAAATATAGAATACATAGGTGAGAATTTAATTTTGTCATCAAATACAAATAATCTAGGTAAAGTCAAATTTATTGGGAATACATTAGAAATGGGTAATTCTAATATCGATTCATTAAATCAACTTGAATATATTGGTCAAGGATTTACCGTTAATGCTAAAATAAAAGATTTAGGAAAACTGAAAAAAGTAGGTTCTTTAGAAATTGTTTCTTGTGCCGAAAATTTTACATTAGGAGAACTTGAAGAAGTTGAAGGTGATTTAATTATTAAAGTTTCTGACAAGAAAATTGATTTTGGAAAACTAAAAAATATAGGCGGAAATTTTATTGCAAATAAAACGCTAATTACGGAATTAAATGAATTAGAATCAGTCGGAAAAGATTTTCAAATAAATGGTAGTAAGATAAAGATATTTTCAAAATTAAAAACAATAGGTGGCGATGCAGACTTCTCAAATAATTTTACATCTAGCACGCAAAATATAGAAACTATTTTAGGTTCAGTTAAATTCTTGAATAGTAGAATTATGGAATTTAATAAACTGAAAAAAATAGGTGGAAGTATTGAGTTTAAAGGTTCGTTTTTTAAATCTTTGGGGAGTATAGAATACCTTGGTGGCAATATTAATTTAGCAGATAGTAAATTAGAAGATTTAGGCAATTTAGAATACCTTGGTGGATATATGTCATTCAAAGGAAGTAAAATTGTATTTTTAAAAAAATTAAAAAAAATTGTTGGTTTCGCTAATTTTGATATGAGTTTGGTCGAGGATTTAGGGGATTTAGAAAGTATTGGTGGCAACGGTTATTTTAATCAGACAAAAATTAAATCAATAGGTAAACTAAATTACATAGGTGGATTTGCTCAATTTCAAGGCAACAAAAACCTAGAAGAACAATGGTTAAAAAAAAATAAATGAAAAATAAATTAAGAAATAAAATCATTCTATTTAGTGTTCTAGGCATTGTGTTTTTGGGTTTAACGACTGCTTTAATTTATAGAAATGTCAAAAATAAAAAGGGCAAATCAAAAATAAAAAATAATAATCCAAAGAAAATTTTGATTGTTGGTGATAGCCAAAGTGCTATTGAAAATTCAAATGGAAGTAAAATTTGGTACACATATCCGAATCTTTTACAGAATAAATTACAGGACAAAGGAGTTACTATTGATGTACTAGCACAGGTTGGTAAAACAACCGATTGGATGAAAAAGAATTTACCTTCTAAACTCAAAAATAAAAAATATGATAGGGTAATAATTTATGGCGGTGGAAATGATGCTTCAAATTCTAGTATTAAATTAGAAAACGTAATAAATAATATTCAAGAAATGGTTGATATGTCCATAGAAAATGGAGCAGATGCTTTTGTTAATCTAGGATATAAAATTGAAGGAGATTTTGGAAATTATAAAATAATGCCAATTACACCTTATGTCAAAGAAAGGGAAAAATGGATTCCTTTAGTCGAAAGGCGTAAAGAATTACAAAAACTTATTGCTCAAAAAATAAAAAATGCTACAATAATTCCTGCTTATGATTTATTAAGCAAGACACAAGATGGTATTCATCCTACGTCATCGGGACATAAACTTGTTGCCGAGAATATTCACGATAGTATAGTAAAACAATACTGAAAATGAAAGAACTTTTAGCACCAAACGGAAATCCGAGTAATCTTACTCCCGAACAATACAAATTAGTTCGTACACCCGAATTTAAACAATGGTTTGGCGATTGGGAAAACGACCCTGCAAATGCAAGTAAGGTTGTTGGTGAGAATGGAGAGCCAAAGGTGGTATATCACGGAACACAAGAAGAATTTAGTGTTTTTATGGGTGGTTCATATTTTACTGATGACTATATGAACGCAGATGGGTATGCTTCGGGTGAAATTATATTAGAAGTATTTTTGAGTATAAAAAATCCTTTGATAATCAATGCAAGAGGAAGAAAGTGGGATGATTTAAAAAGTAAATACGGAACAACAACACAAGAAATAACTCAAAAATTAGATAATCAAAAATACAATGGCGTTATTTTTTATAATATAAATGATAATTGGTTTGACGATGAGGGTGAGCCACAAAATGTTTATTTTACAATAAATTCAAACCAAATAAAACTTGCAGATGGCACGAATACTAAATTCGATGGAAGCAATCCCGATATAAGATTTGAAGGTGGTGGAATTATAAACAATCCAACAGAAATAGAATGTCTTAATTGTCATTGGCATTGGAAAGTAAAAGATGGTGGGGATGATTTATTTATTTGCCATAAATGTTATTTCGACAATTCAAAATTTTACACTTTTAGCGGATTAAAAGGAGAAGAAATTCTTTCCACTATAAAATATAAAAAAGGTGGTCGTACTATATCTCAAACACCTGCACCAAAGAAAGACCAAGTTGTTGGTAGCGATAAAAACAAACCCGAAAGTTCAAAAAATGTAAAGAGTGCAAAACAAATAGAATTTAATGAAAAAACTTTAGAAACTATCAAAAATAAAGTCGCTGAACACAATAAAAATTATCCTAATAAGGAAATCACACTATCAAGTGCAAAAGCGGTTGTAAGACGAGGATTTGGCGCATATTCTTCAACGCATAGACCTACAATAAGTGGCGGTAAACCAAATAGTAGAGTAGCGTGGGGATTAGCACGTTTAAATGCCTTTACTTACAAAATAATTAATGGAAAATCAAAATCGGGAAAATATAAACAAGATGATGATTTGATTAATGAACTTGGTTATAAAGTTGAAAAATATGAAGATGGTGGATTGATAGGTGATATTTTCACAAAAAACACTTACAGATTAGTTATTGGTGGAGAAATTAAAGCGTATGAACAAGCGTTAGATATTACTTATTCAGATGGTGGAGAAACAAAGCCAAAAAAGGTTTATGTTTCGATTCAATTACCTTATGAAATAAAAAAATTATGGAAAGCAGGAGAACGCATAGAAATTTTTAATAAATACTTATACACATATAATGAATTACCATTTGAAGAATTAAAAAACGGAAAATTAAAAGGTTTGGTAGGTGTATCGTCATCACCTAATAATATCGCTGAATGGTTTATATCTAGAGATTGTTTAATAGTTATGGATTACGATGATTTTCTATCTATAAATCAAACACAAATAATAAATTATGATGACCCATATCAATTAATGAAAAACAATCTTTTTCTGTTTAAAAGATTGTATGCTAATGTTTCAAGATATGGTGAACAAGAAAATGTTTACAGACAAACTTTAGTAAAGATTTTAGAGAAAGTAATAGTCGAAATAAATCTTGAAAAAAATGTATCACAAGGACAAAAAGCAAACGAATTATATCGCATTTCTAGATTTATAAATCCTTATGAAACAAGAGCATTTCCCGATTGGTTAGAAAAAAATTCAATAGTAATTCAAAGTCCAATTGATTTAACCAATGCAATTCTTCAATTTAATAAAATTGATGATAGTTACTTAGGAAGTGGATTTGAGAATCCTATTTTAACTTTTGATGAATTATTGCCTATTATTGAAAAAGGAGTTACCAACGCAAGTAAAATATATGAAAGCGAACAAGAGATTGTTTTAGTAAATCGTGAATTAAATATTCCAAAAAAATCACAATTATTTTTTATTGGAAAAAATGAACTTGATGTTAATGTACAAAGCAATAAGTTAGAATTAATTGAAAAATATAATTTAAAAGTAACATACAAAATCCATTTTGTCGATAGAAGTGATTTAGAAAAGTATCGTTCTATTTGGTTAAAAAAACAAGAAGAAAAATATTTGATTAAACAAGAAGAAGGTCGTGAAGATTTACAAAAAAAGAAACAAAAAGTTGCGAAAGAATTAATTGATTATTTTTTTCAACAATCTATTAATCAAGTAATTGAAAATGTAAATAAGGAAATAAAAAGTTATGGTACTGATTCTTTATATTTTTATAATAACTACGATGATGAGTATATTGAGATACTATGGAAAGATATACCATTAGTGAAAGAATTGTTTCAAAATTATGAATCAATTGTTTATGATACTTGGAATGAATTAATTACAAATAAAAGTGTAGACAAAGTAAATCTATACTCGTTTATAGTTTTTCAAGATGAAGCCTATCGCAAATTAAAAGAATACATTGAAAAAAATAGGGATAAATATGATGAATTATCTAATTATAGAAATGTTAAAGGTCAACCTTCATTACAATTAAGTTTATTTGAATATGATTTTTACACATCAGTATATGATTATAAAGATTTACCCGAATGGATTAATTATAAGCAATTAGCGAAAATGTATCTTGAAAAAATGGGCAGAGAATTATATAGATACTATGACAAAAATGATTTGAAATTAATATCAGATTATGAAAAAGGTGGAATTACCAATGATATTAAAATAAATGAAATGCTCCAAAACACAGAAAACCTTATAGAAAAATATAAAATTATGAATCAATTATCAAATCCAACAGACACTATCACAATGGATATTCCTTTATTAATTCGTTTTTCTGAATTAATGAGAGAAGATATAAAATCAGATGTTCAATTACACAAAATAATTGAAAATATGATTGAGATAAAAGATAAAGGTGTTTTGACTATGGACGATTACGCTAGTATTATTGGTACAGATGTAAAATTAGAGGAAGAAAAAATGGAAGATGGTGGAAACGTAAATGTAATTAAATCTAAAAAAGGTGATATTCAAATTAGTTTGGATGAAAATTGGTATTCAGATGATTCAAGTGTTGAATTAGTTCCTGTTTCTGAATTAATTAAATTTCGGGAATTTGACAGAAAAGTAAATCCAAAATATAATCAAGATAACAGTTTTGATAATATCTTTCATTTGATTTATATGTTTCAAAAACAAGGAGTTAAGTCGCCTTTAATTATTGAATATTCACCCGAAGATAATGTCGTTTTATTAACAGAGGGTAATCATCGTTTAAATTCTGCTATCGATTTAGGTATGGAATATCTTCCTGCTAGAGTAGTTTTGAGAAAGTTTGGTAAATTATCACCTTCAAAAATAAAAAAAACAATGCAAGTTGTTGGTATTGAACCAAACAAAAATAATTTCATACCAAGCGATTTAAAACCTAGTCATATTGGAATTGCAGGCACAAAATCTCTAGCTTATGCCGATGGTGGCATAATTGAAGGTAGATTACATTCAGAGTGTGGAGAAGATGGATGCGGTAGAAAATTTCAAGTAGGTGAAAATGGTCATATTATCGAAGCCGAAAGAGATGAAGCCGTTATTGTTGCAGATGCGTTTAATGAAAATGAAAAATACACTATTGAAGGAACTCCATCTGAAGTTGCGAGCGCATTAAATGTTTTAGGCGGTGGAAAAAGTTTTGACAAAGGAGCAGTTATTATAAAAAATGGTGAAGAATTAGAAATTCCTTTATTAAAAACACAAGCCAAAGATACAGATGTAGATGATGTTATTGATAGTGGTTCAATTATCATCAATCGCAGGTCAATGGCAGATGATAAAGAATATCAAGTTACAGGAACTCCTAAACAAATCGCAAGTGCTATAAATAGCCTAGATGGTAATGGTGTCGTAATTGAAAATGGTGCGGAAATAAAAGAAAATTGACAATATTGACAAATGATATGTCAATAATAAATTTATCGAAATATTCATTCTACTTCAAGTATTTAGATTAAATTTGAGTGTTTTTATGTGTTGTAAAAAAGCAACAATAATAAAAAAATAGTCAACATTAATTAAATAACGCAGATATGTATAGTGAAAGCGATTTAGATAAGTTAATAAATGAAAGTATTCTAGGGGCAAAAGATATGCCCCATATTTCTATGTATGCCACTACTGATGCAGGTATGAGAAAGGTTCATTATAGAATTAAACAACATATTCTAGTTCGAGGAATCGCAAATGTAGATACTGCTCTTGGTTTAGTAGAAACAGAATTAAGTACCCCAAACACACAGGATTAAAAAAATATAAATATGGAAGATTTGAATTTATATCAAAACTTGTTCAACGAGAACTATACTGATGTTCGTAAAAACGATTTAATTCAGCAAGTTTTTGAAAATAAAACAAAAGCAATTATTTCAGAGAAATCTGAAACATTTAAAATGGCTGAAGGCGGTCAAGTAGATGATAAAGTTTATTCACCCTACGAATTTATCCACGAATTACTCCCAAAAGTATATGGCAGACCTTATGTGGTTTCAGATGAAATTGGTAAAGAATATTCTGCTAGAATTGAAAAAGAGGAATTAGAAATTGCAGAATATGTAAATTCAAAACTTCAAGAATATGGTGTTAATTCTTTGTATAAGATTGATAACAAAACACTTATCGAAGAAATTGAAATTAAACGAAGAAAATTAATTTCAGATAAGACTTATATTACTGAAACCGAGTTAGTAGGTTATCTTTTTTGTCATCCCGAACTAAATAAAGAGCATTATGTAAAAGAAATGCCAATTTTTGATGCAATTACCCTTCTAAACGCAGGGGTAATTATGGTTGATTGGGACACAAAAGTTACTGATTATAAATATGTCTATGTATATGAGTATTTAAGTGGAAACTTATATAAAAAATTAACTCGTTTAAGAGGATATAAACAAGAATTAATCGATACGGGCATTATAACCGAGCAACAATTTGAATTACAGCAAACTGCCTTGGAAAAAAATATGCCTACTAAAGCAAGAATTACAACAGATACGGACACTTGTATTTTCATTCTTCCTAAATCAAAATTTGCATACGATTTTCAGATTTCTCCCGAAGATATTATGGACGTTCAAGTTAGTAGTTCTAGAAGTTTTTATAGTTCTTTTAAGACTTGGACAGAAAGTGAATTAGACCTAAGTAAAATAACTAAATCTAGAACACTAGCACAGGTTCATTTATATTTTACAGACCAAACTCCTATGTCATCTAAAGATGATGAAAGAATTTATTCGGATAGCAGAAAAAAAGCATATATCGATGGTAAGGTAATTTTGTTGGAATTTTTGAATAAAGGTTTAACAACAAATTGTCAAACACGATTAGAATATACTTGGAATGAATCATTTAATTTCTACACAGAACCTAAATATTATAAATTTCCTGTTGCTTGTCAGTTGTCCAATAAATTTAAAAACGGAAAAGAATTTATTCCGAATGAAACGCAAATTCAATCAATTCAGTTTTCTAAATCGGTTGGTAGTGGTTTATTGGCTTATGGTGTTGGTGTGGGTAAAACCGCATCTGCTATTTTAAATGTTTCTTACGCAATTGATAATGGACTTTGCAAAAAACCTTTATTAATAGTTCCAAATGCAACTTACGAAAAATGGAAAATGGAAATGTTCGGTGGCGAAGTAACAATTTTTATGGTTGAGTATGTTGAAAATGAAACTAACTTATCATTAACTTTTGATAAACAGGAAAAAGCCGAAAAATTTGCTAAAGCCGTAGAAGGAAAAATTAAAGTCAAAAGAGAAATTATAAATGGTCATATTCCGCATTTGAACAATGTTGTAGAATTGTATAACCTAAACGAACAACGTGTTAAGTCAATCAAAGATTATACGGAAAATGACGAATTACAGATTCAAAATATCAATGAATTAGTTTCCTATTTAAAAACTGTTCCTAATGATTATATGTTCGAAGATGCTCAAATTAATCAAAATATTAGGGATAAATATGATGATTTTGAATTAGATAATTTAACTAATTCTTACAATGAACTAGTAAATAGTGAATATAATTCTTGGTGGGATAAGAAAAAAAATAAAGAACTTGTTCAATACAATTATTATGCAGGTAGAGAATACTTTTTAAGCAATGTTTTCAAAACCACATTAAAGCAATTTTTTGAAAAAGGTGTAAGGGTATATCGTGATGAACTTCCGTATATTTTAGGTGTGCTAAAACCTTTTACTGATGGAACTATTTTCCTTGCAACCTATGAAGCATTAGAGCATATTGGTTTATTGATGGATAATGGAATGGAATTATTTGATAATAATAGCATTTATGGTCAATTATTCAATGAAATATCTCAAGGTGATAGAATTTCAAATGCTAATTATGATGCTAAAAAAAATCTACCTGTAATTTGGAGAGATGCAATTTACGGAAAAACAAAAACCAAAATAGATGTTAATGCTTTCGGTTTCGATTATGTGATTTTTGATGAATCTCATTTATTGAAAAAAGTATATATGGATTGTAAGGGAATACCATCGGGCGGTGTGAGAGATGGTTCGGGTACGGCTATGAGAGAGCCAAGAAAATACAGTTTTGGTGCTAATGAATTTCCATCTACGATTGCTTTAGTTGGTTATTTTCTTTCTCGCTATGTGCAAATTAACAATAACGATAAAAATGTACTTCATTTGACCGCAACTCCATTTACAAATAAACCTGCGGAAATATATTCGATGTTGTGTTTGGTAAACAGAAAAATGATGTTAGAAAGTGGTTTTCAATATATGGAACAATTTTTTGATGTTTATATGGATATTGCATTTGAATTAATTTTCGGTAATACAGGGGTAGCTAGAAAGGAATCTTTATTAGGGTATAAAAATTTACCGCAGTTAAGAAATCTTATTTATTCTTTGATGGATTACAAAAGTGGTGAAGATGCTAACATTAAAAGACCTATCAAATTACTTTTTCCTAGTGCTGAAAAAGGCATACAAACTACGCTTCCCGAAACACCAACACAAGATACTTTATTTAAACAAATTAAAGATTATCAACGAGGTAGAATCGAATACAATGAACTTTGTGCTGAATCTGTTGAAGAACTAGATGTTGATGAAATGATAGAGGATGATTTATTAGTTTTTTTAAATGAAAAAGGTACAGATGCTCAAAAAATAAAATTTGAAAATTTGGATAAACCTTTAAATGAAGATGAATTTGATGAACTGAAAGATATTATCAAAAAGTTATCTGAAAAATCAACTGATTTAGGTGAAAATGACATTACAGACCAATCTGAAAAAGATTCCTTTAGAGTTGTAAAAGGTTTAGGTTTGTTGAAAGCCGTTACATTAAGTCCTTATTTGTCAACGTGTCAAAAAGAAGCAGGTGTTGAACCTACTCCAAGTCAATATATCGATAGTTCACCAAAATTAACTTACACATTAAATTGTATAAAATCAATTCACGATTACGAAACGCAAAATGATTTGCCAAAATCGGGGATTGTAATTTATATGAATATCGGTGTAAATGTTTCTTTTAAAAATAAAAGTGGTCAAACTTTTAAATGGAAAGAAAGTGGATTTAATAAAATCAAACAATACTTGATTAAAAATATGGGTTATACTGCCGAAGAAATATCTATTGTTTCGGGTGGAATGAAACCTATTGACAAAGAAAGAGAAAAAAATAAATTCTTATCGGGAAAAAGTACCGTTTTAATTGGTTCGTCTACTATTTCCACAGGTGTCGATTTGCAAAATAACGCATCCGCTTTATTCTTGTGTTCTTTTGATTGGAATCCAACTGATAACGAACAAATTAGCGGTAGAATACATAGACAGGGAAATAGATTTGAAAAAATTCGAATCACTTATCCTATGGTAATGAACTCGGCAGACCCTAATATTTTTCAACAACTTTACGAAAAAACACTTCGTATTAAAAACATTTGGGATAGAAATGACAGAGGAAATACTTTGGATTTAAAAGATTTTGATGTTAATTCTTTACGAAAAGGAATATTGGATGAACCCGAAGATTTAGCAGTTTATTGGAGAGAGGAACAAAAAGAAGAATTAGAAACATTAGATGTTGTATTAGATAGAAGATTATCTGATTTACGTCAAGCAAATTTGGATAAAACTACTCTTGAGATGTTTACCCCTATGATGAAGGGAATTATAGTTGTTTTAGATGCTTACAAAAAACAAAAGCAGAAAAAAGAAGCTGAAATAAAATACCGTGAAAAACTAGGTATTTTTCAAGATGAATATGATGAGAAAGTCGCAGAATTAAAGGATAAATTAGAAAATGATGATGATTTTGCAATGACTTATGGTACAGAGATTAAAAAAGCAAAAGAAAAATTAGAAAAAGCTAAAGAAAAAGTAGCAGATGAGGTATATGATTTCGAAAACGACCCCGAAGGAAGATTTACATATTTGACATACGATGAAATTGGTGATGGCGATGATTTATTGAAAAACGTAAATAAATTCATTACTAACTCTGATTCCGTTTTTACTAAAATGCCACAATCTGAAAAATACGATATTTATGGAAGTTGGTTGAATAATAACTTTCCTAGATTCCAAGAAGGTCGTTGGGATTTATCAAAATCAATTGAAGAAGATACAAATAAATTATATGTTGATATTGATTCGCCTACACCTGTGTACAACGCAAATAGATGGAAAGGTGCTTATAGAGGTTTTGGCAAGGTGAAAGAAAACTTAAAAATTTTAGGTATTGAGTTTGAAGAAATTCCACAAGCAATTGATTTGATTAATGAAGAAAAAAGTAGAATTACACAGGAATTACAAAATATAAATCAACAATTCCCTATTAAGCTACAAGAATATATTTTGGCTAAAGAGGAACGATTGGTAATTCAGCCTACTATCGAACAACGAGTAGAAGAATTTTCTGAATATAACTATATCTTGAATGAGGTTGTACCTACATTTGATATGGATAGAGCAAAAGTTGTTGATGTTCCGTTTCAAAAATTAGAAATTAAACCTAAAGTTGAATTAATTGAAAAACAAATTGAAGAAGCGGTAATTGAGGAAGAAAAACCAATTGTATCAGAAGTTGATACAACTAATTTAATTGATAACCTGCAAAATGGTTTACTAGTTAGATTTAATTTAGGTTCTGAAAAAAGAGGTCAAAATTTGATTGTTGACATTTTCTATGAAGATGGGGATTACATTGAATTTAGTGTAATTGAAAATAAAAAAGGAGAAATTATCAGCGAAAGCGAAAAAGAAATTTCAGAAGATGAGGTAATTCAATATTACACCAAAAATTATAGTAAAATATTAGAAGAATTTTACGATGATGGGGAAGGTGAAGAAGAAATTATTGAAACATCTAAATCAGAAAGTTATAATCAATTAATTGAAGGATATGAACTTGCTTTAGAAATCGAAATGGATGAAGCTAAAATTAAATTATTTCAAGATTTAATTGAAGGTTATCAATTAGCCTTGGAACTTGAAAACTAATAATCATAATTAAAAACAAAAACAAAATGAAATCAAGAAAATACGCAGGTGGTGGTGAGATAGAAGCAAAAATTCAAAAATTGCAAACACTTATTGACAATCCAAACACACCCGAAACTGACCGAAAAAATTTCGTTGAAGCACAAAAGAAATTTAAAGAAAAATTAGCTTCTGAAAAATCAAGCGAGCCTGTTGCCAAAAAGACAACACCTAAACCTGTTTCCAAAAAACCTATTACGGTTAAACCTGTCGCAAATAAACCTACAACGTCAACAACTAAGACTGTTTCTAAACGACCAACTACAACGGCAAAAGCACCTGTTAAAAAAACACCGAAAGGCGTACAGATGCTTTCTAAAAAACGAGTGGTTATTGATGGAAAAGAAATGAATACGGATAGCAAGGAATTTTGTGATTACTTGACTGATGAATTTATTAAGCGTAAAGAACAAGCCAAATCTAAAAAGACAACACGCAAAAAAACAAAGTCAGTAATGGCTCAAGTTTCTACTAAAATTGAACAAGGTGTTGAAAAAGCAATCAAAACAGGTATTTCTAAACAAAAACCTACTTTAAAAAAGAATCCACAAGTATTCATTGGTAAAGTTGAGAAATTAGAAACTGCTACTAAAAATTTCTTGCAACAATTAAAAGAAGTTCTAGGTAGTGATTACGATGCTAAAGAAGTTACTGATACGGCAAATGCAATCAAAAAATTGATTGAAGATTTAAAGAAAAAATACTCTAAAAAATAATTGAGTTATGATAGAATGGGAATTTTCACACATACCTTTTGATGGCGATTCGTCTGATGAAAAAATTGTTTGTCAAAAATGTGGATGGACTTGGAAAGTAAAAGATGGCGGAGATGACCTATACATTTGTCATAAATGTAATGCTGATAACTCTAAATTTTATTTAGACAACGAAGTTTTTTCAAATGCCGTTGACCCAACCCTAATTGTTGAAGGTGCTAAAGCACTTGCAAATTTAGGAGGTTCTATTGCACAGTCCAAGGCATCTAAAGATTCTTCTAAATTAGACATTGAAAGAGAAATCGAAGTAAGGTGTGGTAAAAATAAAAGATTTAAAAAGAAAAAAAAAGAATATAATACTTGCAGAAATAATTATTTATCTTCTTTAGATACTAAACAAAGACAGGATTCCCAAGAAAAACAAAAACAATCTGAATTTCAGAGAAAAGCATTTGCTGAAACGCAAAAAAATAAAAGAAATACCACTTTTATTGTTGTAGGAATATTTGCAGTAATTTTAGGAATAGTAGTTTACAAAAAATTTAAAAAATGATGAGAGCGTTACCAATAAACGAAAATAAAAAATTCAAATATTCGATTTATTTTCAATCTTTTGATGAAGAAAGTTTGGAAGCAGGGTCAAGTTTGGAAAGTGGATATGAAAAAATTGAAAGCGTTGATACGATTGGTGATATTCTTTATTTAGCCAATTCTGTTTATGGTATTTATATGCCTGTTTCTTTTGGAAATTGGGAATCTACTGAACCTTTATCAGATAAAGATTATTATGAAAAAGGTATTAGTAAATATTTTTCTATACATATTTCTAATGAAGATGGAATTGATATTTCCGATGAGGAAAATGAATTTATCACATTTTTATTAAGTGATGGAAAATATAATTCAAGTGCATTTGAACAATATGCAGTTGGTGGAATTGTATTGAGTGCTATTGCGGTTGGCGTTGGTGCTTTAATTACCTATTTCTACTTCAAAGGTAAAAAGGGTGGTAAAGGCAAAAAAGAATTGGTTTCTATAAGTTCAAAATCTGTTACCTATAAAATTAAAGGTAAGGATAGAAAATTCCCTATTAAAGATGCGTGGAGGAAAGAACATAATTTAGAAAATAAAGCAGAAAAATACGAAGTTCCACAAGGTTCAAGAAAAAGTAAATTTGAGATGGGTGGAGATGCTTCCGAATACTATCACGAAGTAGAATATGGAGAGGGTGGTATTGCGAAAGCAAAAGAAATAATTATGACCAAAATTGGTTGGAATGAAGAAGTTGCTGATTATTTTGTTTCTAAAAGCGAAAAGTTTGCCGTTTGGTTGGCTGATAGTATTCTAAAAGATGAATTAAAAAGCAGAAGAATTAATAAAGAACAATATTTACAATTAAATCCTAAAAGACTAAATATAATTAATAATAATTATGGTGATGGTATTCGTGAAATTCTTGATTGGCTTCAACATCCTGTAACTCCTAAACAAGATTTACGCAATTTATCTTTTGATGAAGCATACGAGAAAGCGAGAGAATGGCATAACGAATTACAGGTATTAGGTGGAGATATTGATTTTGCCGAACCCGTAAAAAATAGAATACTTAAAATATATCCGAAAAATTCAGATGAGATTGAATACTATTGGGTATTTATTCCATCTAATTATTGTGATTTAGAAAGTTCTCGTATGGGGCATTGTGGAAGAACAGGTTATGGGAATAAATTAATCTCACTACGTTCTATAAAACCTTACGGTAAAGGACATACTTTAAGTGATTCACACGTTACAATTGCTTATAACGAAAACGATGGGATTTTTTATCAAGTAAAAGGAAAGAAAAATCAAAAACCTGCTGAAAAGTATTTCTCATACATTTTTGATTTGGTAAAGTCAATGCTTACAGATGAAGAATTGAAGCGTAAATTTAATGAAGATGAAACTTTCACAGGTTTTGGTTCAGAATACGGACAGGAAGAAGATTACGGATATGAAGATATGACAAAAGAAGAAATTCGTGAGTTGTATGAAATAAAACCTACATTATTTGAAAATGCAGAGGATAATTATATGTTGTTTAATGCAGGTGTAATCACATTAGATGAATTTAAAGAAATTGTTGAAAGAGAACCCGATACCTTTAAGTCATTTGGAAATCAAATTAAATTATATGATTTAGGAATCGTTTCTCAAAGACCTTCAACTATTATTGAAGTATCAAAAGATTGTGGGGATGTAGGAGATTTATTAAATATTGGTAGAGATTTTAGTGATGATTTAGTTTCACAAATTTTATGTGGTGATATTGATGAATTATCTGATAGTTGGAGTTATTATTATGAAAACCCAAAATATTTAGTTGATAACTTAAATAAAGAAAACGAACAGCTATTTATTGATGAAATAGTTCGTATTACAGGTTTAGATGAAACAATCGTAAAAGAAAATGGCATTGAACATTACCTAGGTGGTGAAGATGAAGAATTTGATTCAGAATATTTTGATAATTTAATAAGAGTTTTGGCTTCGGCTCAAAACAATGCGGATAATAATGACTATTTAAATTATTTATATGAAGCAATAAAAAGTGCATTAGAAGAATTAGGAACAGTTAATACTTTAAATGATGAAGGTGTAAAAATGACCATTGATTTGTCTAATTCACTTTCAGATGAAGAAATTTTTGATATAATGGATAACTATGAATTTACAGATATTGATGATTTATTTTATGAAGTTTTAGATATTCAAATTGAAAGACCAAGATTAAGTATTGACGATAGATATTCGCCAAACGGTAGTGAAGAAGATTTTAATGATTATGTATCAGGTACAGACCTTGAACAAGGTTATGAAAGAGGTGGAAATATTCACGCAAAATATATTAGCACAAAAAATAAAACTAAAACTATGAAATCAATAAAAACAGAATTTGCAAATGGTGGTAATTTAGGCGTATCAAAAAAAGAATACTTCGATGTTGTAAGCAATTGGGTTTATTTTACATTTAATTATCCTATGGGTTTTGTACAAAGTGCATTTAATTCAACTCACTTAGAAGAAAAATTCAGTTCATCATACACAAGATACGGCTCAATAGGAGTTTGTATTAGTTTTTGGGGAAACCTAGATTTAGAAAATAGAAGAATTTTATCCTTATGGATTAAAAATAATTACGTTAACGATAAGGGTTCTAATATTCAATCTATTTCTGATGATGATTATGCAGATATAATTACTCATTGGAATTTATTCTGTTTTAATTATCCTCAAGGTTTTGTTGAAAAAGCATTTGTGAATGATAATTTATTAGTTGAGCATTTTGGACAGAAATTCACTCGTGCTTACGAAAGTGCAGGTTCAATTGGTGCAGTAAATAAATTTTTTACTGAATTAAGTCGTAATAATCAAGAAATTCTTACTGAATGGGTTTACGATAATTACAAAGAAATGAAATTTGCAGATGGTGGTTCTGTAAAATCATTAAGTTCAATTTATAAAAAGTATATTGAAAATGAGGATGAAAATTTACATAGCGAAAACGTATTATTACTTGCGAAGAATTTTGGAAGTAAAGAAGATATAATTGAATCAAAAAGAATATTGGCTTTACACGAAAAAGAGGGTAGTTTATCAACTGAAAATGGTCAAAAAAGAATGGATTTACACTTGAAATTAATTGATAAAGCAAGGGTAGAAATGAATAAAGAAGGTATTGAATTTAAAGAAGGTGGTTCTGTAAAATCAAAATCACGCAGAAAAAAAAGACAACCAAAAGTTGCTCGAACTCAATTTGAGGAAGAAACTTATGAGTTTTCACATGGGGGTACAGCACAATCAAGAGCAGAAGAACTTTTGAAAAAACTAAAAACAGAAAAAATTCTAAAAAGATATATTGACACTCGTGGAACAGGAACAAAGTATTTTGAAACTATTATTCCAAATAAAGAAGAAAAAGGATATTACAAAAGGTATGAAAGCACTTCACGAAATAATTTAGGTATTTTGCAAAATGCAATGCTAGATGAAACTGATTTATTAGGATTGTTTAAACCACTACCAACGATTGAAAGAAATAAAATGGAAAAAGGCGGTGGCGTAAATGATATTTCTTACGATTCAATCTTGAAAGTTTTAAAAGATAAAATTGAAGATGCTATTGAGGAAGTTCCGATTAAATACGAAAATTCTTCTGATTTTAAAGGTGAAGAAGTAGAACACGAATCAAGAGATGGTTTTATTGCTTATACTGATGGTGGTTATGAAGCCGTTTGGTTCGAACAAATAGGAGGACTATATGGTTCGGGTTATGGTTTACCTACCAAACAATTAGATACTGAAATGAATCGTCAAATAGATTATAATTTATCACTTGCAAAAGAAATGTTTGTCGAAAAATATCCCGATTTAGTTGAGGAAATTGGAGAAGAAAATATTGATTATAATTCTTTAAATGAAGCAGGTTATAGCGATGAAGCAGAAGAACTTTCTGAAAATGAAAGTGAAAGTTTATTTGATGAAGGTTCAATAATGATGCAGATTACCGCATATTATTATTCTCCCGAAAATGATAGAGGGATTGAAAAAACGCATACAATACGTTTATTTGGTGATGTAAACCTTGAAAGTCCTTACCATAGACAAGGTAATTTAGATGATTCATACGATATTGATATTACTTTCAATAGTATTTCTGAATTGGAAGAAAAAATGGATGCAGGTATTGTAGAAATTATTTCTTGGTTTGATGGAAATATGTATAATGATTCGACTACTGAAATGAAAATTCGGAGAATGGAAGAAGGTGGTGAAGTAGGCGATTTAGTAGAAGTTGAATTAACAAATGGTAAAATTATTAAAGGTAAAATTGAAAAAACAAATCCATTTAAAATAAGAACTGATAGCACTTCTATACAGGTGATTCCTAACCCGTTAATTAAATCAGTTACAAAAATTAATGAATTTGCAGAGGGTGGAGATATAGATGCTACAATTAAAAATTGGTACAGGAAAAATTACCCCACAGATGATTTAGGAGAAGAACTAAATGACTTTAATACCTTTGAAGATTTATATAATGGTATCTCTAATCGTGTTGATGTTTATGAGATAATTGGAGTTGGAGATTCTGTTATTAGAGAAAGATTATTTGACCATTTATCCAATATTAAAGGAGTTAAATATGAAAATATTTACCAAAAATGGTTAGACGCTGATGGATTGTTAACTAATGCGGAAATTGATTCTATGTATGCAGATGGTGGAGAAGTACAAGATTGGATGGAAGAAGGATTAGCATATTTAATTGAAGAAACAGGCTTTACTGATTTAGAAATTACTATTGTTTCTGATAATGGTAATGAGTTTATTGCAAACGACAATAATGTTGAATATCGAGTTTTCAAAACCGAAGATGATGCTCAAGTAGAAGCAGAAGAAAGGGTTCTTGATGACTTAAAAGAAAACCCCGAATACTTTAATCGTAATTGGTTAATGAATTATATCGATGGTCGTGGTTTCGAAACTGTTTTGTTTGAAATTAATTATCAATATGTTTTAGATATTAAATTAGATACAGGTGGTAATTACGAAAATGATTTGATTGAGCAATTAGTTTTAAATGGTCTTATGGATGAGGACGATGCTCGTTCTAGTGAAGCAGAAGAATTAGCCGAAGAAAGAATTGAAGATTTGGCAAATCTTTTAACTGAAAACCAATTAGATGAAGGCAACGATGGTTTAGACTATATTATCGACAATTTTGGAGAAGAAGAAGCGTTTAGAATGATAGTTGAAAACAATTCAATTGATATGGATTCAGCAACTAAAAATGCGGTCTATGTTGATGGAATTGCACATTTCCTTTCCTCTTACGATGGAGAAACATTATATTTGCCTAACGAATATGTGGCATACAGAGTAAATTAAAAAATTATTATGGCGAAAACAACAAAAAATACTTACAGAGTATCGAAAAAAGGCAATTACAAAAGAGTTGCTAGATATGAAGAAGGTGGTAATTTATCTGAATTAAATTATTCTGAACGCAGAGCATATATTGAAGAAAAATATGCACCATTTATTGTGGATGCACAAATGATATTTAATATTTACGAAAGTGGTATTGAGTATGATTACAAAGGAGATAGAAAACAGGTTACTGAAAGTATAATCAAAAAATATGAAAGTTTAGCTGATTATACAGAAGAAACCTTGCCAAAAGAAACAATTTACGAAATTCAAGATTGGGATTTAGTTCGCAGGGATATTGACCCCGAAACAGACGAAGTAATTGGCGAAACATCTTTGGAAGAATTATCTGCTGACAACACTTATAACTTTTCGTATCAAGGATTAGTTGATTTAAATTGGCGAGTTTATCACGATGTAGATTATGACCGATTTTTCTATGTTATTACGCCACATTTAGGCGGTGATATTCGTGGAAATTACGGTAATGCTATTATTTTAGAGGGAAATGATAAAGAAGAATTATTTTATCGATTTTATCAAGAATTTATTAGTGGTAGTGCAAGCATTTATTTCAAGTTTAAAGATGGTTCTGAAATTGGATTTGATTCTGAACAAGATAGTGATGTCTTTTATTTCCGTTTGAATGAAGTTTTTGAACCAACGGGTATGGCAAAAGATTATTTATCTGATTTTGAGAAATTCGAAACTTGGTATGGTGATGAATTTTTAGAAGAAACTGTCGATATTTATTTGATGCGTAAAGGTATTGTACCAAAAATGATGGCAGGTGGAAGTTTGTATAGCGATACACCAAAAGCATATATCGAAATTCTAGGTTATGACGAGGGCAAATGGGTTGATTTAACGGACTTTGCAGATGGTATGGATGTCATAGAATATATTTCTGATTGGATGAGTTCTCTGAATAAGGAATTTGGCGGAAATCGTGAAGAATATCGTGTTGCAGATTACGAAGGTTTTGGAAATGATATGTATGATGAATATATGGGTTCAAATGAATTTGACGAAATTATTGAAGCATACGAAAAATACAAAGAATCTGATATTCCTGTTGACGTAATTTTTGCATATAGAAAAGAATCGGGTAAGAGTGATGATTCCTTAACTGAAGTAATTGAAGAAATGGAAAATAACTATTTTGGAAAATATGATAGTTACAAAGATTTCGGTTATGAAATGGTTGAACAAGGAGTTTATTCACCTTCGGATAATGATGTTTACATTACTGATACAGATAAACGTATTTTAGCAGGTGAAGAATCAGATTCATTAGTTTACGAAATGGATTTTGAAGGACTTTTGAATATTGCTAAAGATAGTGAATCCAACTATGAAGCTGAAAAAGAAAATTTAGAAGAAAAAATTACAGACATCACTTCTGAAATTACAGATTTAACGGCATTACTTTCTGATACTGATAACGATGAAGAATATGAAACTATTCTAAACGAAATCGAAGAAAAAGAAATTGAATTAGATGCACTTGAAACTGATTTAGATAATATTGATGACCGTTTTGAGGACGATGCAAAAGAAGAAGCACGAGGTATAATTTACTATGAGGTTTATGACCGATTAGAAAACGATTTAAGTTCTTGGTTAGATGATAATGGTTTTACCGATGATTTAACAGAGGTTAGATTTTTATCAGTTGATTACGAAAATATTGGAGAAGAAATTGCAGGCGATTATTTAATTATTGAATATGATGGTGAATTGTATTTCTTTAATAATTACGAACAAGGGGGTCGCATTTCCGCAAATAAAACGAAACGTGAATATGAATTTTATATTGTTGAAAGCAGTACAAAAAAATTAGTTTCGGGTTATCCTACAAAAGAGGATGCGATTGCTCAAAGAAAATTGTTAGTTCAACAATATCCTTCGATGAGATTTGAACTTTATCCTTTAGCTAATTTGAAATTAAAAACCGATTTAGATGTTAATTCTAAGGCGGACTATGTTGAATTAAGTAGTTTAGATAAAATAAAAAAAGTATCAGTAGATGCCTACCGATACGGAAAAGAAAAAGTAGGACAGGCAAACGAATTTTTGATTCGTAATGATGTCAAAGGAAAAATTCAACGTGGCACAAGAAAAGTTTTTGATAAAACAAAACAAGCAGGAAATTACTTACAACGACAATTTAGAGAAGCTGATTTTGGTGATGGTCAAGGAAAAGCAAAATTCTTCGCTGATGGTGGAGAATTAGAAAGTCGTGTAAACAATTTATATAAAAAATCCAATTTCATAAATGATGATTTTAATTGGAAATTAAAGTTATTAGAAATGTTTCAAGACCAATCTGTTGAATCGTATGAAATATATCAATCGTTAAACGATAATCAAAAAGAAGAAGTTTTACAAGAACTATATCAAATGGATAATGATATGGGTAGTGAGGGAGATGGAAACATTGAAACCTCGAAAGAAAATCTTGAAATACTTTTAGAAGATGCAAAAAATGGTAAAAAATACGCTGATGGCGGAATGGCAGGTTTAGGTGATGTTTCAGCTATGTTGCCTAATCCCCTACCAATGTCAACGATTACGCCAATGGCAACAGGTGGTGTGGTAGGTCAAGAAATTGTTTTTGATGATAGCGGAGAAACTAATAGTGGAGTAATTCAAGAAATTACTGATTCGGGAGATTATATTGTCAACATAATAGATGACAGAACTGTTTTGGTTGATAAACAACTAGATGTTATTTCATTTGGCAAAATGGCAGAAGTACAAGAAGTTGAAGAAGAAAAAGGCTTTTTCAGTTTTTTTAAAGATGGTGGTAAAATATCAAAAAAAAAAGGATATGATGTTTATGACAACAAACGAATGTTACAAAACCAAGCCAATGAAATTGAACACCATTCAGAAGAATTAAATGCTCAAGTTAAAGTTACTAAACAAGTACCTGCTTGGGTAATTGCTAAAATGGAAAGAGCGACCGCCGATTTAAGCGATATTACTCATTATTTAGATGGTGAAAATAAGATGGCTAATGGTGGAGAACTTGGAGAATCAAATTATGAAATAGTTGCCTTACCAAAATCAGATAAGTTTGGTATTTTTACTTCAAAAAATTTAATTCGTGATTTTAGTGGTAATCCAATGAAATTTGATTCAATCAATTCAGCGCAAGATTTTATTAATAACATTCAACCTAAATATCCTTACGGAAACCCCAAGGCAAATGCAGGTATGATTTTAATGGCTTCAGAATTATTAAAACAACAACAACCGCAACAACCACAAGTAGTTTATTATGTTCCGCAACCTGTGGAAAAAACTGCTGAAGAAATAGGTATAACACAAGATATTCCCGAAATGGAAGATGGTGGAGAAGCGATAAACATTTTTACAAATGATTTTTGTATTACCAATTTAATTGAACTTGCAAATGAAATTCAGCCAATTAAATATTTTGTAACTGACAGAAATGAAAAAAATAATTTTGAATCGAAGGTATATAATGGTAAATTGATTATTGTATTTAAAGAAAAGGTTACAATTAGAGTTGTAGATGCAATTAATAAATTTATCGAAAGAGCGGAAGATTGCCATCATATTTTTGAACAAGCAATAAATGTTTCGGGTAGTCAAGATTTCAGCATCTCAATTAATCTTTTAACTGATGAATTTTCAGATACAGAGTTTAACAGAGGTGGTAAAGTATATGAATTTGCACCTAAAAAAATTAATCTTTCAAAAACAAAAAAGATTAAAACAAATTTAGGCGATTACAATTTAGGTTTAATTACAAATGATTTTGTTTATTTTGTAAATCTAGAAGAAAGTGATGATAATGCTCAAACTATAATGTACAACAAAAAAGGAGAATTGTTAAGTGATAATTATTTTGCCACTAACGATTTATTTGAAACTTTGGAATCTCAAGATACATTCGAGTTCATTCATCCCGATATTGAATATACCAGACAGCAAATAATTAATGAAAATTAAAAAATAAGTTATGTTAAATAATTTCCAAGAAGGACAAACAGTCAAGTTTTATGATTCGCTTACAGATAGTTATTTGGTTGGCGTAATTAATAAGACCCTAGAAAATCAACTTTATTTAAATGTAAAAAACTTTTTTTCAAAAAATTACTTGATTGATAAAACTGATGTTTTTTCGATAGTTGACAAAAATAAATACGTTACACCTGTTGAAGAAATTGAAGAAATTGAAGTTGAGAAACCTATAAAATTTATGGGATTGTTTGCGGAAGGTGGTACGTCAGATATACAAGTTATGGAAGGTTTGCCGAATGAATTGACACTTTTGATTCCTTTATTTGACGAAAATGGACAGCCTGCTAGTGATAATGAAATCCAAAATAGAATTGATGATGTAGAATCATTTCTTCAAAAACATTTCGGAGATTTGGTTATTCAAGATTTAGCTAGTTCTTACATAGACCGAGAGGGTAAAATTGTTATGCAAAAAAACATACAAATAACTAGCTATCCTTCTGATGTAGAATTTCAAGAGCATAAAAATATTTTAATTAATAAAATATCTTTATGGGCGAGAGATTGGGGTCAAGAATTTATGGTATTGGAATTTGAGGATGAAATGTTTTACATATTAGGATTAGAAGATATGATGAAAGCAGGTGGGGAAATTTGGATTCAAGATGCAGTAAATCAAATGAAGAAAAAGGGAACTATCGGTGCATTTACAAAACAAGCTAAAAGAGAAGGATTAGAGCCTATTGAGTTCGCTAAAAAAGTATTGAATAATCCTAAAGGTTATACATTGAAAACAAGAAGGAGAGCAACTTTTGTTAAAAATGTTAATCCCGATAAATTTTAATTATGAATATTTCTGAAAACCAATCAAGAAATTTATATGCAATATTTACCGTAATGTTTGCGGTTAATGTAGTATATACTATTTGGAATTTTCACGAATCTAGAAAGGTTCGTTTGATTCAACAAAAAATTGCAGAAGAACAATTAAAATCTTTAAAAAACGGCACTAAAAAACCCGAAGAAAATATTTAATTAAAATTGACAAAAAAAATGTAACATTGACAAATATATTTTCTATATTTGCTTCAATGAATCTTTGCATTAAAATATTTCGTTACTTATTTTTGAGTATAATAGTAGTTCCCTTATGGGTTATAGCCTGTGTGTTGGGTTTCATTTCTACTTTTATGATTCATATTTCGTATATTAAAAACAATAACGAGAATGAAAAGTATCGCAATAATATGAAAACAATGTATAGAGAATTTAAAAATAATCTGTTATCAATTTTTTTTTACTATTAAATAATTAAGTATGAGTGCTGATAAATTAAGAGTATTTCACGAAGAAATACTAGAAGAAGAAGGAATGAAGGTTTCCGACCTATCTCCCGAATTACAAAGCAGAATCAAAGGATTTAATTTGTTGCGTAAAAAATTGGATAAAAATCCCGAAGATGAAAAACTATTTTTCCAATTACAGAAAAGCGCAGTTAAAATTGGTGATTTAGTTCAAAACTTCATTGAAAATGACTATGAAGATGAGGATGAAGATGAAGATGATGAAGATGACAAAAATGATGATTCAAAAAAGGATAATAAAAAACCTGCATCTAAAAAAGACGATTCTTCAGACAACAAGAAACCTGTTCAAAAATCTGATTCCACAAAAACACCGAGTGGTAAATTCGGAAATTCTATGATGGAAAAGAAAATTATGTCTATTATGGATGCTAGGGGAGAAAAAAGAATAAAGATTTCTGATTTAGAAGCAATTATCGGAAAAGAACCTAATTATCCCGAACAAGAAGTTAATAACATCAAACTAAGAAAAGTTTTTCTTTCAAACGATTATAGATTAGTTTAATGACAAATCAAGTTGAAATATTAGAGTTCTTTCGGGAAGTACAAAGGGTAATAACAAAACACGGATTACAAAAAGTTCTTACTCAATTACGAAGAATACAAAATGATTTCGACAATACGTTTGAGAAAGAAATATTCAATTTTATTCTAAATGAAACTGCTATACATTATCAAATAGAAATAAATGATATTTTGAACTCTAAAAAACGTGGAATGATAAGTGAAGCGAGAAGAATGTCATTTGCTTTAATGAAAGAGCATTTGCCGTTCACAGATGAAGAAATAGGCTACTATTTTGGTGGTAGGTCAAGACAATATGTTAATAAGGAGTTGACGAGTTTACCAATCAATCAAGAAAAAGTAGCAACTAAACAACAAGCAAAATTTGTAGATGATTTTTTAATGTTAACAATTAGCGTTGTTAAATTTAAAAATGAATATAATTTGATAAATAAAATCGTAGAATAATGAGTAAATTTTGGTTTTTTGATAGAAAGGGCAGACCGACTACAAACGAAAAAAGAATTTGTGATAAGTTTAATTATTTAATTGATGAAGGAACGGTTTCAAATAATCAAGTAGAGGAATATCTTGACGAATATGGAAAACCAATGAACGAAAGTGAATTGGAAGAAATGTTAGGTTATTTAACAGGTGAAGATTCTCAAGGAAAAAAATACAATTATGCTGATGATGATTCTGATGATTTAGATGATGAAATTAATGAAGTAGAATATGAAGATACAGAGTTGCAACAAGGTGTAAATTCACAGGAAAAATCAATTAATTCTATTGACTTTAATCCTTTCGAAGAACCTGTTGTAGAAAGAGCATACACTAAAGGATTTCAACCAAAATCACAGGGTGAAGATGATGATTCTGATGGCGATGATGATAGTGATGACGAAAGTCAAGGATTTTCAGATGAAGATTTAAAAATGCCTACCGATGGTGAAGGTATTGATGATTTAGAAGATGAAGATATTCCCGAACCCGAATGGGCAAACACAGGTGGATTTGTTGGTGGCGATGACGATGATGACGATGATGATTATGATGAAGATGATGACGATGAAGGCAAGTTGGGTGGTGATAATTTACAAGATTTAACGCCTGCTCAAAAAAGAAAATCAGCAGAAAAAACGGCAGAAGCATTATTAAGTATGTATTGCCAATTTGTCCCTATGCCATTTATCAAATGGTCAACTTTTAGTGAGGGAAAAATACAGAAGATGGTATTCGAAAACAAACTTGAGTTATCAATGCAGTTGGAGAATAATGTTAGTGTAAAAGATTATATTGATGGTGTAAACGAACAAGCACAAGAAGTATTTAAAGTAAGTGATGAAACTAGAGAGGAAATTAAAGACCCTTTAGTTGATGTTTTACTTGAACAAGATTTAGCTTTAACGCCAGCACAACGATTAATGTTGGCAGTTGGTGGACACTTGGTAACTATGGGTTTCTCTGCGTTCCAATTATCTCAAAATAATAAACAAGCACTAGAAACATTTGAAAAATTCCATATTCAAATGAATCAACAAAAAGCACCTGTCTATCAAGAGCAACAAAAAGCACCTAAAAAGACAAGACCAAGAGGTGAGGATTTATCTAAAGTGGAAAGAGAATCAGTTGAAGAATTGATGCGAGAAATGGAAAAAGATAATTCCTATGATGAGGACGATGATATTATCGATGCTGAAAACGACCCTAGTATTGAAGTAACTACGGATTATGGAGATGAGGATTAAAAGAAATGCACGATAGACGAGAACCGATATTAATGTGTGCCACGGGCAAAAAGGGTGTAGGTAAAACCTATACTACTATGAACTTGATTAAAGATTATATCAAGACAAATAAAAAAACGGGTAAAAAAGCGAGAAAAGTATTAATCTATGATATTAATATGGAATATACGGAGTTCAAAGCAATCTCTGTAAAAGATATTCCAAACTTTACAAGGCAATCAAAAGTTGAAGTACGCAGAGTTTTACCGATTTTAGATAACGGCAAAATGGCAAGTCTGTCAGATATGTTGGTATTATTAAATCAAATCATTGAAAATTTTAGAGGTGGTATGTTAATTCTTGAAGATATTAACAGATACCTTATTGCATCTAAAACAACAGATGTAATTGGTTTATTAGCAACTAATAGACACAGGGATTTGGATATTATATGCCACTTTCAATCTTTGTCCGCATTAGACCCTAGGATGTGGCAGAATACCACATTTGTTCGATTTCATTATCAAATAGATGACGTAAAAAGATACGCTCAAAGATTACCTAATTATGAGATGTTTAAAATTGCTCAATGTTTAGTTGAGTATAAATATCTTAAAAAGGGAGATAAAAGATTTTATTGTTACATTGCTTGTGATGAAAACTATATTACAGGAAATTACACAAAATTGGATTTTGAAATTGCTTGTCAATCTTTTTTAGAAAAAAATGCCAAGTATGTAAATGACTATCAGAAAAAATTCGGTAGCGGTATTGAATCAAGGAATAAAGCAATTAAAATGTTGATTCAAGATTTTCAAGAAAAATATTATAAAGGAATATAAAATGAATAAATTCAAAATGCTTTTTAAGTACGCTTCTAGGTCTAGAAATTACAAGTTTTTTAGTGGTTTAGAAAATATTATTCAAAATCTTAGTGATTTAAATAACTTCTGCATTTTAATATCTTTAGATGTAGATGATATTACTATGAATAATCCCGACACTATAAAAAAATTAACAGAATATGTACAGAAATATCCTCAAAGAATAATCATTAAGTATGGTTACTCTAAAAGTAAAATAGATGCAATAAATAGAGATGTTAATGAAGTAAAGGAAAAGTTTGATTTCGATATTTTGGTTAATTTTTCTGATGATATGGAATTTATCAAACATTCATTTGATGAAGTAATTCGAGATAAATTTTACGTTCATTATCAAAACCTAGATGGTAACATTTATTTCAATGATGGATTTACAGGAGATAGAATTTCTACTATGAGTATTATAGGTAGAAAATACTATGACAGATTTAATTATATCTATCATCCAAGTTATTTTTCTTTGTGGTGCGATAATGAATATACAGAACTCGCAAAAATGAATCAAAAATTAATGTATTTCAATGAAAATATTTACAGACATAATCACCCTGCTAATGTTGGTGGATTTATGGATGAGCAATTAATAAAAACAGAAAGTTTTTCTGAAGCAGATAGAAACAATTACGAAAAAAGATTAATCAATAAATTTCATTAATGTTTTACGGACAAAATAAAGAAGATGAATTAATCAATAATTTGATAATTTTTAGATATGGTTCTGATTTTAAAGGTTGTGTTTTAGAGTTAGGTGCGAATGATGGTATTACTTTAAGTAATTCAAGATATTTTATTGAAAATGGTTGGTCGGGCGTTCTCATTGAAGCAGGTAAATTGCCTTATCAAAAACTTATGCAGAATATTTTACCAAATACAATTGCAATTAATTGTGCAGTAGGAAATCAAAATGGTTTTTTGAATTTTTATGAAAGTGAAAATTTGTTAGATGCAAATGATGTTGGACTAGTTTCTTCATTGGTTGCTTCTGAAACAGAACGATGGAGAAAAGTAGGTATTGGATATAGTGAGTATCAAGTAGAATGTTTTACTTGGGATTCATTTACAGATAAATTTCATTTAAAAAGCCAAAACTTTGATATTATAAGTATTGATATTGAAGGTATGGATTTTGATGTCTTAATTCAAATGAATTTAGAAAAATTAGGATGCAAAGTTCTTTGTATTGAGTATAATGGAAAAGATATGCAGAAGTATGTTGATTATGCCGTTAATTACGGAATGACACTAGTTCACTTTAATCCCGAAAACGTAATCTTTTTAAAATGAAACATTGTATTATAAATTTCTCGGATGTTACCTTTAAAAAAGGACAAGAAAGATTGAGAAATAGTTTGTTAGAATTTAATTATCAAGGAGATATTATTTTATATAATTCATTCGAAGAAGTTGGTTGTAAGCACCACTTGGAAGTTCCTTATCAATTCAAAGTATATGCTATTGAAAAGGTACGTCAAATGGGTTACGATGTAATTCTTTGGTGCGATGCTTCACTATTTGCAGTAAGAGATGTTATGCCTGTGATTTATCATATCATTGAAAAAGGTCATTTATTGGAGTTTTGTGGATTTAGCGCAGGGCAATGGAGTACAGACACCTGTTTAAATGAATTTGGCATTACAAGAGATGAAGCGATGGAAATACCCTTACATTCTTCGGGTTTTACAGGACTTAATTTCAATAATGCAATAACAACTGAATTTTTCAATACTTGGTTTAAATCGGCTCAAGAAGAAATATCATTCAAAGGTGATTGGAACAATGTACAAAAACAATGCTCTCAAGATGATAGATGCTTGGGACATAGACACGACCAAACATCGGCTTCTATAATTGCTCACAAACTTGGAATGACAAGAATAAATCCTCACTTTATGCAATATAAATATGAAGGTACAGAGTTAAAAGAAGAAACAAGATTTTATTGTCAAGGTATAATATGATAAATATGAATGATACAGAATTATTAGATAAAATTGCACAGGCACTTTATTCTACAAAAGAAACTCAAAAAAATAGTTATAACCTAGGTCGTTATGTCGTGGAAAATAATATTCAAGGAGATATTATTGAATGTGGTGTAGCATCGGCAGGCAATTTTGCTTCTATGATTTTAGGTGCAATTTCTTCTAATCCTTTAGGTATTTATCGAAAATTTTGGGGATTCGATAGTTTCGTGGGAATCCAATTGGCAGGTAAAAAAGATACTCAACAAGCAGGTATAGGTGAAATTACACACAACACAGATGTCCCTTATGAAGATTTACTCGTAAGTAGCGGAATTACCTCCCATTCAAAAGAAAATGTAATAAATAACTTAACAAGTTGGGGTTTGTTGCCAAATGTTCAAATTGAACTTGTCGAAGGTTGGGTTCAAAATTCTATTCCTTTAATAAATGATAGAATTGAAAAAATAGCTATTCTTCGATTGGATATGGATGTTTATAATCCAACAAAATTTTGTTTAGATATTTGGTGGGATAAAATCACAGATGGTTGAGTTGTAATTATTGATGATTGGGCATTAGATGGAGTAAAAACCGCTTGTTATGAGTTTTTTGAAGAAAGAAACATTAAACCAATTATTCGTACTATTCCTAATTCAACACCTACATATTTTTTTAAATAAAATTTGTGATAATCATTTACTCGAAGCATAAAAAATGAAAGATTTATCAATACTTATTCCTACGCTTCCTGCAAGAATTAATTGCCTATCCAATTTAATTCAAAAATTAAATAAGCAAATTATTAATTTCGGGTATATTGATAGGGTACAAATTTTAACCTTGTGTGATACAAAAGAATATACAGTAGGCGAAAAAAGAAATAGGTTACTAGAATTAAGCACGGGTAAATATGTTTGTTTTATCGATGATGATGATGATATTTCAGATAATTATTTGTGCGAAATTATAAAAGCAATAGAAAGTAATGCTGATGTAATTACATTTTGCGGAGATTATGTTGCTAATAATCGTGTAACACCATTCTCAATTAGTTCTGTACATAGGGATAATTTTGATGAGGTAAATATGTTATATAGATTACCAAATCATTTATGTCCTGTAAAGAGAGAATTAGCACTAAACTGTATGTTCACAAATAAAAATTTTGGTGAAGATTCTGATTACGCTGAATTATTAAACAAAATCATAAATAGTGAATATCATATCAATCTAAAATTATATTTTTATATGTATGATGGTAATAAATCACAAACAAAACCGAACAATAATTTGAACGCCTTTAGTTAATAATTTGTAAATTTGTATAAATAATATATTATGGAAAACGAGCATAAACAAAAAGTTGCTATGGCAACAGAAGTGGGTAAATTGTTACCCGAAACAAAAGAGAAAGTTTACTTTTATTCAGAAGTAATTGAAGCAGAGAAAACGCTCATTGATGAATACACCAAAAGACAATCTAGCTTTTTTATAAGTAAAATACAAAAGGCAAAAGATAAAGTTGAAATCATTCGTTTAAAAAACGGACTTATTCAAAAAGAAAGAGTTTATAAAAATTACTTGGAAAGAAAAGACAAGTATGAAGGATGGTTAGATGAAATGTCAATCGAAGTTGAGAATAATCTAGAAGAAACTATTTCTCGTGCAAGAGAAATACCTTATGGTGTTAATCCACGTTTGCAAGATGGGATTAATAAGTTTGAATCTTTAATGGATAAAAATACTTTGCAAGATAAAGTAGAATTTTATTTATTCATTAAGCAAGAAATATTGAATAATGATAAATTCAACAAAAGGAAAAAATAATAAACTACAACAAAAAAAAAAGGGGGCAATCGCCCCCTTTTTTATTTATCAATTTGATTCGGAATATGACATATTATATATGTCGCTCCATATATCTTATCTTTTATTTCAGACCACTTCATTAGCTTTTCTACAAATAAGTAATCGTGTCCATACCCATCACACTTATCCCAATTAATTTTTTTATTTTTTTTGTGAATTATACTTGATGTTCCAATCGAATCTTTTTTTAATTCAACCTTCTTAGTAATCAAACCTGCATCTGAATTGATAAAGTCATTGAAGTATGCCCAATCCAAGTTCTGTGTTTTTACTTGATGATAAATTGAGAACAAATGACCTTTACCAAGAATATCATCAGTATCTAAATATGAAATATATTCTCCCGATGCTAATTCAATACCCTTGCTTCGCAAAGAACCCGAAAATAGTTTTTGCTTTTTACTAAATTGATAAAATTTAATTCTACCTATATTTAATTCGTGTTTAAAATAATCATCTAATAAACTTTTAGTTATTTCACAATTATCTCCAATAACGATTAATTCTTTATCATAAAGAGAGTTTTCTAAAAAACTATGAACTGCACGAATAAACTTATTTTCTCTATCCGAAGCACAACCATCATATTCCCCTAGAAAAGAAGGCATAATAACACTTAAATCTATTTTCATATCCTTAGCATAGTTTGGTTTTCGTGATTACAATAAATAGAAGTGTCAACATATACAGGTATGTGTTTTGCATCTAAATCAGCATAATAAAATGAATCGGGGTGAACGGGAGAACCTTCATCATACCTAAATCCAACTTGTTTTAAAACCGAGCGATGAATTAATACGCAACCTAAACCGCAAGAAAAAACTTTTTTAACATCACCATCTACAAAGTCAAGGTCTATTTCATCCAAGTTATATGTTTCTCTCAATTCTTCACCAAATTCTTCAATTTTCTGAATCATTAAAGAACTTCTTGCTCCTAGTTCAATATGATACATTGCACCTACAATTTTTTGTTTAGCATCGAGCAATCTTTCAATAACATCAGCAGGCGGAAATATATCTGTTTCAAGATGCAACAAATAATCAAAATCATTTTCAAGTGCATACAATCTGCATCTGTTGTGTGATTTTGCTAGTATTGATTTATATGTTAAATTAAATTTTTCATATTGGGATGGATTTACTCTGCCAACATTAAATGTTTTAGGAAAATCTTTATATCTATTTTTTATATCAACATAGTAATCTCTAGTCAAACTATTATCACAAATAAATAATTCACAATTCTCATAAGTGAATTTAGATACATTTTCCATCCATTTGTCGAAACAATAGTCCTTTAAATCAGCAGTTGGACTTGCAATTAAAACTTTTTTCATATTTTATCAATTATTGTTGACAACGAAGATACTCAATAAAATCAATTGATACAAGAAAAAGTTTACAAACCTGTCAATAATAAATATGATTTTTTTTTACATTGAAACAAAAAAAAGAATCTAAATTTGAATATCAAAAAAGTATAGATATGAAAATTTTCAGCAAAGAAATGTTAATTAATGCAGGAATCACTCTTGCAGTAGTTATGGTAGGTCTTTATGTTCACGACAAATTCGTTGCCCCAAAATTGGCAATGGGTTCAGACGTAACCGAAGGTTAATTTTTTAATTTTTAAAACCAAAAATGATGAGAAACAATTTCAACATTGACAGGTATCTTGATGAAGCCGAAGAAAGATTTTCGGGATTCTACGGAGATGATTATGACGATTATGACGATTATGACGATTTTATGGGTGATGATTTCGATTTATTCGAAGGGGATGATTTGATGTCTTATTCTTCTGCCGAAGGTGGTGGTGTGAATATGCTTAAAACTCCTGCACCTTACCAATTACTTGTGCAAAACACAACGGCAGGTTCATTGAATTTAGTAATGTTTGGTTATAACCAATTTTTACTTTCAACTAACTTCGGTTCATCCGTAGGTCTTGTAGTTGCTCCTGCACAAACAAACGTGTCTTATTTGCAGTTACTTACGCAGTCAGCATCACAACCTTTTGAAACATCGTTAATTCGTGTTCAATCGTCAAATGCTTCTCAAGTAACACAAATTATCACGGTAACTGTATCAGATGCTAACGGTCAAAGTGCTACCTTACCAATCATCACACAAAGTTACTTCTCATCTTACCAACAACAAAGTGGTATTTTGGATGTCCCTTATAGCGTGAAAATTGATGGAAACACATCTTTAACATCTTCTATTTTGGCTAACACAACTGTTACTTATACTTTCTTCCCTGCGGAAAAAGTAAATGTAGCTAAAGGTCTTGGTGGACAAGGTGCGGTACAAGTTTACGGAAACCCACAAGTTAACCTTGGTGGAATGACTTTCCCTAAAAAACCTGCTTTGTTGGCTCGACGAAAAAGTCGTAAACCACGATTAAATAGACGATAGGATTCTTAAAGAATTATACCGATAATCTATAAATGAATTGAAAGGCAGAGCGTGATACGTCTTTGCCTTTCTTTTTTAAACAATAAATTAAATGAAACAAAATATTAGTTTACAAGAATTAATTGCAATCAATAATCCAACAAAGGCAAAAGCCTTAGTTGTTAAATATGGTTATAGACCTGCAAGAAGTTATAATGATTTGATTCAAAAACTATTTATATTAACCAAAGAACATCGAGAAGATGCTTTAAATGATTTGGTAGAAATACATCCCCATAAAGATTTGATACTTCACTACTCGATGCCTTTGAGTGTTGAAAATGAAGCTAAATCAAATTGCGATGGAGATAATTTGTGTGCAAGTTGTAAAGCAAAAAGAGAACAATTTGTGAATTTTGAAGGATTGGAAAATACATCCTCAAATTCTCAAAAAAAATATGATTTGAAAGAATTGTTACCAATAATTGCATTTACTAGTTTATTAACAACAACATTAGTAATAGCATTAAAATCAGCAAGATAATGAAAAGTGATGGTATAAATAACACACTTCAATTTATTCTAAAAGAAACTACGCCAATTCTTGAATTAGGTGATAAATCCACTATTGAAGAAAGCGACAAAAAACTTTTAAGGGGTACGATAATCGATGGACAACTTAAAACAAGAATTGTAAATATTGATGGAGAGCGAATCCCATTCAAGTTTATACAATTAAAAGAGAAAAAAGGATATATTTCACCACAAGTAGTGAATCTTTATATAGGAAAATTTGCTAATTTCACAGAAATAAATAATGAAGAAGAAATTACGCAAGAAACAGAGCCTTACAAAAAGCCAAAAAAAACAAGGAATTTCATAATTAATTATGGATTACCTGTTATGGGTGGTGCGCTAGGATATTACATTGCTAAGAAAACTGATGCAGACGAAAAAAAAATGATAGGATTCATTTTGTTTTTTGGATTTTTAGGGATTTTGCCAAGATATTTATATAAAAAATAAAACAAAAAAATATGATTTATTTAGAAAATGATTTTTACTCTAATTTTAGTTCAATGGTTGAATCTAATGATGATGTATCATTGAGCAAGATGTTCGTTGACCAAATATCTAATTTAATTGCGTTTAAGAAAAACGATTTAGTAAGTTTGTTTGGTAAAATTGGAATTAAAGTAAGTAATAACCCAAGTAACAAAGAATTAGCAAATATTATTGCTAAAAATATTAAGGGTAATAAAAAACTTCAAATAGGTATTGCATATTTGATTGCTGAAAATAACGATATTCTCCAACAAGAATATAAAAAAGGCAGACCTAGTGATGATACAGATGCTTTTGAAGGTGAAAAAGACAACAAAACAAAAGAACCTAAAAAACCAAGAAAACCTTTTGATTGGAATAAATCTGCTGATGCAGTAACGTCTATTGCAGGTTCTATTTCAGTTTTAGCTGATACCTTAACTCAATCAAAAACAGGTCAATTTGCAGATGATTTAAATAATCAATCAAATGTAAAATCTCCCGAAGAAGTTGCTAAAGATGAAGAAGCAAAAAGTTTAGCTGACAAAAAGAAAAAAACAAAAAGAAATATCATTATCGGAGTGGTAGTGGTAAGTTTAATTGTTACTGCTTATTTCGGCTATAAAAAAGGTTGGTTCGTGAAAAAAGTTAATTAATAATTTATATAAAAAAAAGTAATTATGTAAAACAATGAAACAAAAACTGCAAATCAGAATGTAATTCAAATTGCAGTAGGTTTAACTATTCTTTTTGGAACAGTATGGTTGATTTCAAAAGCGTGGAAAAAAGGACAGGCTTAGTATTAAACATAAAAAATAAAAAAAGATGAAAAAGGAAAACATAATCAACACGGTAGTAGGTGTTGCAGTTCTTTTTGGAACAGTATGGTTGATTTCAAAAGCGTGGAAGTTAGGTCAAAAAGACAAAAAGACAAAAATAGAAACTACTTCTGAATCAGAAATAGCAGAATAAAAAGGTTAATAAATAATTTAAAAAACTAAATATGTCAAGAACTGCAATTATTATTACTAGCTTACTCATAGTTGGAGTAGGTGTAGGTACATTTTTTATTGGTCGTGCCGTAGGTAAGAAATCATCTAGTAAAGATTCTGATAATTAATCCAATTTAAATAAATAAAAATGGAAGATTTAATAAATAATGATGCAACATTTGAGTTGTATCATAATTCAGAGGGTGCAAGTATTTTAAACAATCGTGTTTTACTAGATTATCCTAGTGAAAAATCTTCTTTTCAAGTATTTTTAGGATTCGAAGGTGAAAAAGATGATAAAAAAGAAAACGAGAAAGACCCAAGTAAAACACGCGTAAAATATGACCCCGAAACAATAGCGCAAGGAGTTACTGCAACCGCAGGTGCTATTGGTTCGATTGGAGCAACTGTTCAAGCATTTAAAGGCGATGGAACTAAACCACCCAAACGCAGAAAATTACTGAGAGAGGTATGCGGAAGAAAACCTTTGAATAAGAAAAAGCGTGAGGAATATAATGCTTGTGTTACAAATTATAATACAGGTACAAAAAGGGGTAATGTTGATAATCAAACAGGAACACTACCAACACCAACTCCTACGGATGACACAAATAACAATAAGAAGAAAATTATCATTGCTTTAGTAGTGGTAGGTGTTGTTGTCGGTGCATATATTGGTTACAAAAAAGGTCTTTTTGGAAAAAAAGCGGTTTAATAAAAATCAATGGGTAAAAAAAATGTCTATCGGTTAAATTATTCTTTTGAAGCACCCGATATTAAAAAATCGGAGTTGACAGGGAATCCTATAACTGAACATTTTGAAGAAGGGGACTTGTTAATTGGCGATTATTATAAAAAAGATTATATAATCGTTGATGATAGATATATATTCCCTATCGAATATGTTGAAAAAACTGAAAAATTCCCGTATTTAAAAAAAGATAGTAGCTTTGATGAAACGATTGATAGAATAAAACAACAATCTGTTTTATTAAGCGAAAAAGAAGCTGAAAAACTTGATGATTTAGGATATAATATAAAAAGCACAATTGAAGGTAAAAAAGCTAAAGAAATGAAAAGTGAAGCGAGTTCTTACAAGCGTGGTGCAGTTTTAGGACTTGCTTGTGGAATAGTTAGTGCTTTATATTTCAAAAAAAGTATTTGGATTTTTTCAATTTTAGGAGTGGCTATTGGGGGATATGTTTCCCATAAATTATATGTAGCTAAAAAAGGAAATAATAATGTCGAACCAATAGAATAAAAATGAAAGAATTTGATATTCAATTAAGTATGAATGGTACAAAAAACGAATTAACAGATAACTCTGTTGACTTGTCTTACAATAATACAAAACAAGATTATTTGAATTTTGAGGGTGAAAAAGAAGATGTAAAAACAAAAGAAAAATCTTGGACTGATACATTAAATACCCTTACAAAAGATTTTAAACAAATTACAGGATTTAAAACCAACGAACAATTACAAAAAGAAAAAGAAAAGGAACTAGCAGAAAAAGGAACTAAATATAAAATTTTAGGTATGAATCCTTTTGTTGCAATTGCACTATCTTTAGTTGTAATTATTGGTGGCTCTGTGGCAATAACAAAAATAAAATAAAGTGAATTATGGCGCAAATAACTCCACGAAATAGAAATAAAAGACAACAATTCAATAAAACTGATATGTTGATAAATGAAATGCAAAAAAGAAAAAAATCGTGTTTGATTAAAATGCAAAAATTATCAGACCGAATCAATATTCTTGAAGGTTTCCAAAATCAAACTTCGGGTAAAAAAATGAATTTAAAAGATTATCTAAAATCAAAAGGATATGATTATAGACAATTTTTTTCTCCTATGGGATATTACACGCCAAACAATATGGTAGTTTCTGCTGATTCTGAAAATGATTCATTAACATATCACAAAGGAATGGCATTTAATAAAAATGTAGGTTATTACATTCCCAATAGAGAAATTGTTGCAAAAAAAGACCACCAAGAAATAACGAGTTCTATTTATGGTATGACTTGGAATCCTGCATTAAATCATTATTATCCTACAACGGTATTCGATTCGAAAGCATATTCATCATCAGAGGGAATGGGTGATACAGGTATGGATATGATTGGCGGATTACGAATGGAAGATTTTGCTAATTTAACAAATGAAGATGAAGATTCTATTGAATTAACTTCTATGGTTCAAGGTTTTTTAGAAGAAGAATATGATAATGTAGAAGCTGAATTAGATTTAATTGAAGATTCAGAAATGCAATTATATAATGGTGGTTCAAGTTTTGAGGGTGAAGAATATACTCGTAATTTACAAACAAATAATTACCTTGATTGTAAAACAGGTTGTGCTTCAAAATATCCTTTTAATAAAACTAAAAGAGATGCTTGTGAAGATGAGTGTGATGAAAAATCTAATTTTTCGTCAAATTCAGAGAAAAGAAAAAAGAAAAAAGAAAAGAAAAAAAAAGATAGAGAAGATAGAAAAAAAGCTAGAGATTTATTTCGTTCTGATAAAAAAGATTGTCAAGCAAAATTAAAAAGTGGCGAATTTCAACAATGGCAATATAAAGAATGTTTGAAAAAAGAACGTAAAGAAAAGCGTGAAGCTATTAAAGAAGCAGGGGGTAATATTTTGACAAGAGGTTTAAGAACGGTTGCTAAAATTACACCAATTGTAGCATTAGGTAGAGCAGGTGTACTTATTTTAGTAGGAGATAATGCTTTTGGATTTGCAACACGATTATCACCTGCTCTTTTACCCGATGCCGAAGCAAAAGAGTTGTTCAAACCCGAAGCAATAGTAAAGGCAAAAAAAGGTTGGGAAAAAGTTGAAAAAGCATATAAAAATCTTGGTGGCGACCCCGAAAAATTAAGAAAAAAAGCAATAGAAGGTTATAAGAAAAAACCTTATAAAGTTGCAAGAAAAGAAAGTTTTGATGGTGTAACATACTATGAACTTGAAGAACAATCAAATTTGATTGACCCAGTTGTTACTGCTTCAATAATCGCGGCAGGGGCAGGAGTATTAACGGCTTTAATAAATGCTTTTACAAAAGCAGGTGGTGAAAAGAATCCTTATAAAGATGGTAAAACCCCCGATGATTATAAAAGAGGAATGGAAGATGGTAGCGTTGAATCAAATCCACCAAACGAACCCGATTCACCTATATTGAACGATAAAGGAGAGTGGGTAAAGCCAAGCACAGGAAAAGTTATTGACCCCATTACAGGAAAGTATAAGGACGATATTTTTGGCATTAACAAATGGTTAGCAATTGGTATAGGAGTAGCAGGTGTGTTCGGATTATATTATATTTTAAAATCAAAAAATTAAAAAAAATTGGATATGGAGATAGATATTCCATCTAATTACCATTCATTTCAACTTAATATTTCAATTCAAACAAAACAATTAAGTAGAATAAGAATAGTAGCATTAGACCCAAATAAACCTGCTTCAAAGTATGTTGATAGAGTGGGTAAACTTATGGGTAAAAGAACATTTGAATTAAAATTTCCTGTTTCACCAAAGAAACTTAAAATCGTAATTTTTAATGTTGCGAATGGTAATTTGCCTTACGGAGAAGATGATTCATTTTCTATTGTAGATATGAAGGTTGAAAAACTACCTACATACGATGTTTGGTGGAATAAAGAAACACAGAGTTTTTACAATTTTGCAGTAGAATTTAGTCAAAATGCAAGTATCTTATCAGCAGGTGATACTAAACCACATATTTACCGAAGTGATGATGGTAAATTCACTATTGACTACTATAACAATATAGTTGATAAAAAAACAAACAAGATGCTTACTACACCTGCTCGTATTGGACACAATACGGGAATAATTGAGGTTAGTAAAAATAAGTTTATGCAATATACTATACCTATGAGGTTAATTATATTGTTGCACGAATTTTCCCACAAATATCTTAATCATAAAATCGATAAACCAATCAGTTATGAAACGGGTGCGGATATTCAAGGACTTTATGTTTATTTAGGAAAAGGATGGTCGCCTTATGAAGCACACAAAACATTTTTACAAGTATTTAGAAATGCTAACAATGAGCCAAATCATAAAAGGTATAAAATAATTAATGACTTTATTGCCAAATATGAAAAAGGTCAAATTTCCAAACAAAAAAAGTAATTTTTTATGGAAGAAATTAGAAATAAATTATTGAATGATGAAAATGAAAATGTAGTACAATTTAATTTAGTAAATACTACATCTAGTCCTATTTTCGTAAATCTTTTTAATACTTCGGAAGGGTTATCATCTATTCCAAATTCTGTTACATATATAAATCAAAATACAATTATTAATTCTTTTGGTACTTTAGGTTCTCCATACACGGGGTTATCAATCAACACAATAGATGAAGTGATTCCTTCTCCTATTCAAAGTTTCACAGGTGATATATATACGTGTAATGGTTCAAATAAAATTTTTGTATTTAGTCAAAGGGGTGTATTAATTTCAAGTTTTGTATATGCTTTTGCAAATTTTACATTTGCGGATTATAATCCAATTAATAATCAATTATACGCAGTTGATTCAGTATCGGGTGATATATATGTAACAGATTGCACTAATTTTACATTGACCGCTACAATAACAACAAGTATTGTATCTCCAACAAGTTCTACTTACGATAAAACAACAAATACTATTTATTACGTTAATACATCAACTAATTTATTTTCAATAAATTGCAACACAAATACTCAAAACGCAAACATTATATCTGCTGAGAACTTATTTTCTGTTACTTATAATTCAATTAATAATCAATTATACTTGACAACAACTGTTAACACTTGTATAATTTACTCTTTAGTAACGAATTTATTTTTGCTAATAACATTTTTATTTCCAACATTAGGACAATCATCAGAGTTTAATTTTACAGATAATACTTTATATATTACAAGTAATTCAACAGATGATGTTTATTTTATAGATTGTTCTTTAAACATAGGATTTTCTACAATTAATTTAGCAGGTTTAGTGCCAAGAAATATAACGTTTGATAGTAATCAAAACAGAATGTATCTTTCATCATCCGCTACGGAAAACATAGCAGTAATTAATTGTTTATCAAATAGCTTGTTAACAACAATAACCGCTAATCAATCTAACGCAATAGTGTTCAACGCTAATAATGATTCAGTTTATTTTGGGGATGATATTTCAAATAACATACAACAAATTACAACAAAAGGTATAGCTAACACTCCCTATTATATTTCGGGTTCAGTAAATTATAATTTGTTTTTGAATAACTTAAATAACGAGCCTGTAAGTATTCAAATGATTAGATTACTTGTTGTTAGTCAAAATCAATTATTTAATCAATTACAATTAACTAAAATTGATTCAAATGGTAATCAGATATTTTTACCCGATTTCCCTATAAATCAAGTTAGTGCATATCAGCAACAGGGAAACATAGGTGAAATTCCTTTGGATAATATTGTATTTGATGGCAGAACATATATAAATCAATATCAATTAAATGCCAAAGAAAATGTTTCATTTGAAATATACTATAAACAGTTGGATTTAACTTCTGCAAGTCCCACATTCCCAATATTTTTCAAGCCTAAAATTCAATTAAAAGATTACATAAAAAATAACTAAATATCTAAAAAAATAAAGAAATAATGTGTATATTAAAAAAAAGTGTTATTTTTGACATTGAACAAAGTTATTTCTTATTAAATAAAATAGATATAAAAATCGGGAAACCCTTACACAAAGCGGATATTCTGAATTTATTTTATTTCAATCAACAAAATTTAATTGCAATTTAATTACCTTGAAAAAGTGTATAATATGCGCTTATTTAATTAATTTAATATATGAATACAAATAAGATTATTAACGTAACATTTTTAACAACCCTTATTGCGGTTGTAGGATATATGTCTTTTAAACAAGGTAAATTAATTCGTAAAGAATTAAAATAAACGTGGGATATATAAAATAACATATCAATAAAAACAAAAATAAAAAAAAGTAAATATGGCAACAAAAAAATCAACTAAAGCAAACCGCACAACATTAGTAGATGGATGTGGTACTATTCTTAAAGAAAACCGCTTACGAGGTGGTTATAAGTTAGTGAAGCGTAAAGAAAAAAAATCAACCGCAACTGCAACTGCAACTGCACCTGCAAAACGTAGAGGTCGTCCTGCAAAAGCGAAAGTTGTAATGACTGAAAAAATTGTAATGACTGCACCTGCAAAACGTAGAGGTCGTCCTGCAAAAGCGAAAGTTGTAATGACTG
>Ga0209491_10001515_pt1 | contig 44948 bp, 26 predicted proteins | sample BON02_FD_187213 | JGI IMG/M metagenome (GOLD analysis project Ga0209491, IMG submission 187213) | Freshwater microbial communities from Lake Bonney liftoff mats and glacier meltwater in Antarctica - BON-02 (SPAdes) (version 2) | ecosystem: Environmental > Aquatic > Freshwater > Ice > Glacier...
GGGGGGGGGGGGGGGGGCAATCGCAAGCGGAGAGCAATCAGGGCTGCGGCTGCGGCTGCGGCTGCGGCTCCGGGTGCGGCTGCGGCTGCGGCTGCGGCTGCTGCGGCTCCCGCTGCGGCGGCTGCTGCTGCTGGGGGGGAGCAAAGAACGGCGGCGGCGGGGGCGGCGAGAGCGCCGCGTCGACCCACGGCGACGCTCCCATTTCCGCCGCCACCGCCGCGACGTCCGTTGGAGGCGGCGGGCACGGGTCCGGCGCCGCCGCCGAGGACGCCGCCGCCGCCGCTCCCCCGCCCCCGCCCCCGGCCCCGCCCTGCGCGCCGGCCGGCCCCGTCCCCGTCCCCGCCGCTCCGACGTAGACCGTCGTCATGGGGATGTCGTAGGCGACGGGCACGCCCGCGACCACGCCCGGCGGCAGCGCGGCGCCCGGCGGCGCGCGGCCGGACGCGCCGACGTAGATGCCAAGGGCCGCGAGCTCGGCGATGGCCGCGGCGCTGACGCCCGCGCCACCGCCGCCGCCGGCGCGACCGCCTGTGCCGGCGGCGTCGGCGTCGAAGGCCGAGGCGGGCGGCCGGGCGTAGTCGGGCGGGCCGAACCGCCGGAAGCGCGCGCGGAAGATGAGCGCGACGGCCGCGTGCGAGATGCCCAGGGCGACGCAGACGGCCAGGCGCCCGGCGTCGCGCGCGACGGCCATGACGACCAGCAGCACCATCCACATGATCGCGTAGCCCAGGTTGATGGCGTACAGCGAACAGCACGAGCAGGAGGCGGCGGCGGCGGCGGCGGCGGCGGCGGCGGCGGCGCGGCCCGCGCGCGCGCCGCGCGCGCCGCCGCCGGCGCGCGCGGCGGCGGCGGCGGCCCCTGAAGCGTGGCCGTCGCCCGGGCAGCGGGCGCCCGGCAAGTCGCTGAAGGGCGTGCGCCAGCACAGGCAGCGCGGGCGCGGCCACTGGAGGGCCACGACCGCCCCGACCAGGGCGAGAACGGCGCTCGAGCCGGCGAAGGCGGAGAGCCAGACGCTCAGGACGACGGTGGCGGCGAAGCCCGGCCCGTCGCTCAGCGGGCCGCCGTCCCGCTCGCCCAGGATCACGCCCCCCTCGGCGAGCACCTGCTCGCGCTCCATCTGCTCGAGCTCGGCGGCGCGCTGCGCGGCGTACCAATCCTGTCGGTCCTGCGCAGGAGGCTGCTCTTCCTGTTGCTCTTCGGGCGTCGGCGCCGGCGCCGGCGTCGCTGTGGTCGCCGACGACGGGGCTTCGGCTGGCGCCGCCGCCGCTGGCTCGGTCGTTGCAGCCGCCGCGCCGGCCAGGAAGAGCAGGAGCAGGCAGCACGCTGCTGTTGCTGCTGCTGCTGCTGTTGCCCTCAGGGGTCTCCGGCAGGGTCGCCTGGCGCTGCGCGTCATTTTGGTCCTTTCCCTCTTTGAAGGGCTCTCGACACACGCCCCTCCGGCGGCCCAACTTGCTCTGCCCGCCTGGCGGCAAGGACGCCCTCGGCACCGGCACGCACAGATACCCTGCCGCTTTCCAAAAGTGGGCTCAGGCGGCCATGTTGTGTGTGTGCGAGGAAGGGGAGGAGGAGGAAGAGGAGGGAGGACCTCTGCAGGGTGGTTGCGTGCGTGCGTACGTTCGAACTAGAGGGGTGCGTGGACCATAAAGGGTGGTTGTCGTCGTCGCCGTTGAGTGCGTGTTGCGTGACTACTGAGAGGTCTGGACCTTTGTGCAGGGGCGTCGTCGGTGGTCTTGAAGCCCAACCCTGGGCGTCGGCGTCGGCGTCGGCGTTGGCGTCGGCATCAGCGGGTTCTCGAGCGACCGAAAGCATGTCGCCTGGCCTGTCCTATCCTGCATCACATCACATCACACAAGACGACCAGAACTTCCGCCTCATCTCTCTCGCACCCCCGATCACCTCGATTCTCAGCCCTCGAGGAGGCGACGGCGCACACACAGTTTCTCACGGAAGCGAGAAGAAAGGGCCATGGGGTGGTGGTGGGACCGCAGCAGCAGCAGCGGCAGCAGCAGCAGCAGCCCCCCGGCCACAGAGTTCGAGGATCCGCAGCCGCAGCAGCAGCCCCCGGGCCAGGCGCAACCGACGGCGGGGGCGCCTACGCCGCGGCCGCCGCCGCCGCCGACCTCCGCCGCCGCGCGCAAGCGGGCCGCCATCGAGCGCTGCGGCGCCGAGCACGTGGCGCTGCTGCACTGCTACCGGCAGATGACCGGCGTGGGCTACCGCAGCTGCAAGGAGGACTACCAGGCGTTCTGGGCCTGCATGCGCACGGGGCCGGACGGCAAGCCGCTGAGGGGGGAAGGCGGCGCCGCGGGCGGCGGCGGCGGCGGCGGCGGCGGGCGCGCCTGGGTCGCGATCAGCGCTTGGGGCGAGGCGCAGTGGGCGCGCGTGGCGCCACCGGGCTCGGGCTCGGGGTCGGGCTCGGGATCGGACGGGCCGGAGGACGGGGAGGCCGGGCGGGCGGCGGCGCAAACAGCGGCGGCGGCGGCAGCAGGAGGAGGAGGGGGAGGGGGAGGAACAAAGGGGGCGGGGCGCGGTTGGTTTGGCGGCGGCGGGGCGCGGTGACCGCGGGGCCGCCCGCCGCGTCGCCGCCACAAAATTCGACGATCGGCATCACGCGATTGGCGCAGCGCCGCCGAGTGCCCCGACGGGCAACTCTTATTTTTTTTTGCGAATCGGATCTCCTCCTTCAACGGGCCGCATACTCACCTTGGCATCACAACAACCGCGTCTGACTCTCTCCGAGCGCGCGCGCCCAACAAACCGCCACAGTCCCAAAACTAGTGCCGCGCGTTTTTTCTCGTGTCTCTCCCCCACACACACAACCGAGAGAGCAATCAACTCCCCGAACAATTAATCGCCCACAATCAAAACCGATGCACGCCGCCGCTCCGCCCAACAACAAGATGCTGCTCGTGCGCAGCGCCGCCCGCTCGCTGGCGGCGGGCGGGCGGCTCGTCGCCGTCGCGGTGCCGACGCCGGGCGGCCGCGCGTCGCGCGCCGTGGCTTCGTCTGGCCTCGCCGCCGCCGCGGGCAGCGACACCAGCGTCGGCGTCCCGACGGCCGGTCAGACCGCCACCGCCACCGCCCCCGCCTACGTGGAGGACGCCATCGGGCTCGCCACCGTGTTCGCAGACGTGCCCCTGGCCCCCGCCTGGCCGTCGGCCGCCGACCGCGCCGACAGGCCGCCCAGCGCGGCCGCCGCCGGCGCGCGCCCCGTCGAGTTTTCTTTCGCGCCCGCCGCCCCGGCCGCCGGCACGACGCCCGCGCGCCTGCTGCCCCTCAACTACGCGCCCGAGACCCGCTTCACGGTCGACTCGCCCGCCGACGCCGACGCCGCGCGCTTCCCCGTCCTGCACCCGTCGGTCGAGTTCTGGCGCACCTTCCGCACGTCGATGCCGCTCCGCACGTCGGGCGGCGGCGAGAGCGGCGGCAGCAACGGCGGCGGAAACGGCGGCAACGGCAACGGCGCCGCCGCCCCCGCGCGCTCTCTTGAGGACATGCGCGCCGTCCTGCGCGACCTGGCCGCCACCAGCCCTCTGGAGGACTCGGTGAGCGCCGCCTACTGGGCCTACCACCTGGGCCGCACGGGCTTCTTCCTGGGCGCCTCGTTCGCCGGCGCGCTCGCGCACCACCTGGTCGCCACGGCCGCGCGCGCGCGCGCCCCCGCAAACGGCAGCGGCGGCGCCACCGCCGTCAAGACGCCGCTCGAGAACCTGACGTCCGCGGGCGCGCGCGAGGTGACCAACCGCCTGGCCGAGGCCGTCGCCCTCTACCGCCAGGACCTGGCCGAGGTGCGCGGCGGGAGCTACGCCCTGCCGTACGACATGACGGCGCTGGACCCGCGCACCAACGCGCAGTACAACCCGCTCGCCATTGCCGGCCGGACGCTCGGGTTCGTGCGCGCGGCGGTCGGGACGCTCGAGCGCCGCGTCAAGCGCGCCGACACGAGCAACTGGCTCGAGAGCCCGCTGTTCCCGCGCTACTACGAGGCCAACACCTTTCACTACCAGGACGGCGGGTGGCTGACCACGCGCTCGTCCGAGGCGTACGACTTTTCGACGGAGTCGCTATTTTTTGGGCGGCAGGACGCCATGCAGCGCGCGGCGCTGGTGCCGCTGGCGGACTGGGTCGCGCGTCAGGAGGGGGTGGGCGCGGGCGGCGAGGGCCTCCGGCTGCTCGAGGTGGCCGCGGGCACGGGCCGCTTCCACACATTTATTCGCGACAACTACCCCCGCATGCGCAGCACCGTCTCGGACTTGTCGCCGTTCTACCTCGAGCGCGCGCGCGAGAACGTCGACGCCTGGCGCCGCATCCGCCGCAGCGGCGCTTCCTCTTCCTCTTCTCCTTCTTCCCCGCCGCCCGACGACGTCGAGTTCCTCCTGTGCCGCGCCGAGGACGTGCCCCGCCCCGACGCCTCGTACGACGTGGTCACGTGCACCTACCTCTTCCACGAGCTGCCCGAGGAGGCGCGCGTCGCCTGCGCGAAGGAGTGGATGCGCCTGCTCAAGCCCGGCGGCCTGCTGGTGCTGTCCGACTCGGTGCAGCTCGGCGACCGCCCCGCCTGGGACGCCACGATTGGCGCCTTCGGCGACTTCAACGAGCCGCACTACAAGAACTACGTGGCGTGCGACATGGGCGCGCTGGTCGAGTCTGCGGGCTTCCAGCCGACCATGAAGGTGACGGCGAGCGCCACCAAGACGCTGGCGTTCGTCAAGCCCGGCGGCGCCGGGGCGGGGGCGGCGGCGTGGGACGGCCCGACGGAGGAGGTCGTCGTCGCCTGAGAGAAAGAGAAAGATTGAGCCATTTTGTTCCTTGGTCTTCGGGTGTGTTTTGGCGCGCGATGCTGGCGCCGCCCCCCGCCCGCGGGGCGAGCGCGCTGCCCCCTTGTTCCCCGCCCCTTGACGACCGCAGCGCACCCCATTCTCCTCTTGAAATTGTTCCCATCGTTGGTTGTGTGTGTGTGTCCGTTGCATTGTAAAACATTTATCATCGAGCGAGCGCATGAGGCCAAAGGCGGAACACCGTCCTTTAGCAGGAAAGGCTCGGCGCCCAGGTGCGTGAGCGTCGAGAGAACGGTAGAGAGGGCGATGTGGCGATGTGACGGCCGCGCGCACGGCCGGGTCGACGGCCTGGCCGCCCTCCTTGCTAGGCGGGGTGCGCCCCCCGGTGTAGCGCCCAAAGCCCATCGCGGCGCCGCCGCTGCTCCTCTGCTGCTGCTGCTCCTGCTGCCGCTGCTCGTCGCTGGAGTCGCGCGCGCCGACGTCGCCGACAGAGCCGTCGTCGTCGTCGTCGCCGTCGGCGCCGGCGCCGGCGTCGGCGTCGGCGTCGGCGCCGCCGCCGCCGCCCCCGCCGCTGCTGCTGCCGACGCCGGCCGCGGCGTACACGCCCGTCTCTGCCTCTGCCCACGCGGCCGCCGCCACCTCCGCCGCGGCTTCCTTTGTCCGCTTGAGCTCCTCGTTGGTCGGCGCGGCGCCTGCGTGCCCGGCCAGCAGTGCTTTTATTCTGGGGGCGGCGGCGGCGACCGCGCGCGCGCCGTCGTCGTCCGGCGCGGTCCCGAGCATATGCCCGCGCACAGCTCGTTCGCGCCCTGCGCGCGCTCGGCGCCCACGTGGCCGGCGTGCGGCGGCGGCACGATGGCGAGGGCGCCGGTCTCCCGGTCGACGGCGGCGTACTGGGTGGAGAGGCACTGCGTGGTGCCGTTGTTGACGGGGGCGCGGCAGCGGCAGGCCAGCACGCGAGGGGGCGCCTTGAGGGCGTGCACGGGATGTGAAGGTGGCGCGCGGCGCGCCCCCTGGAAAGATCGCCCGACAAAGACGGCGTTGCTGCGGCGCCACCACCCATCTTTACTGCTTCAGATGCCCGACCTGCCTTCGACACCGTCGCACCCTTGGACTGCATATCTGCACGGCTCAGCCCCTTGGCAACAAACCACGCGTCCAACATTCCCCCCCCTCCCAAGCCCCGAGTCTCGCCCCTCAATTCCCCCGAAATGCCGCCCGCGGCGTCCTTCTCCCCAGTCGCGGAGGAACGCGTCGAGGCCGTCGAGTCCGTCGAGTTCAACCTCGCCGCCGGCGGCCGCGGCGCTCGCGCGGGGCCCAGGCTCCTCAGCACGTCCGCCAGCGCGGCCGCCTCGTCGGCGTCGGCGTCGGCCGCCGCCGCCGCCGCCAGCCGCCGGCACCGCCGCGCCGCCGCCGCCGCCCGCAGCCCCTCGTCCTCCTCCTCCTCCCGCGCCCGCACCGTCCCCCTCGCCTCGATCTCGGCCGCCTGCCCCTTTGAGACCGCATCCTCCACCTTGACCACCGCCACGCGCCCCATGCCCCTCTGTGTGCTGGCGGCCGCCTCGGCCGCCGAGCCGACAGGGCGCAAGGCGGCGGCGGCGCGCAAGGGCGCCAAGGCGGCGGCCGCCGCCGCCGCCGCCGTCTCCGCGCCTGCCGCCGCACCCCCCCCTGCTCCCCCGGCCGCCGCCTGGCGCGTCACCGTAGGCAACCTCCTCGCGGGCGGCACCGCCGGCTGCGCGGTCGAGGCCGCGCTCTACCCCATCGACACGATCAAGACGCGCCTGCAGGCGGCGGCCGGCGGCGGCGGCATGCGCGCTCTGATGCAGGCGGGCGGCGGCCGCGCGCTCTACGCCGGCGTGTGGGGCAACCTGGCGGGCGTGCTCCCCTCGTCCGCCCTGTTCATGGCCGTGTACGAGCCCGTCAAGCAGGCCGTCTACGCCCGGAAGGACCTCTCGGCCGCCGACGCCGAGTTCTGGGGACCCGTCGTCGCGGGCATGGCGGCGGGGCTGGCGGCGTCGCTGACGCGCGTTCCGACGGAAGTTGTCAAGCAGCGGCTGCAGACGGGCGAGTTCCGCGGCGCGCTCGGGGCGCTGCGGCACATCGCCGCCAAGGAGGGCGTGCGCAAGGGGCTTTACGCCGGCTACGGCGCATTCCTGCTGCGCGACCTGCCCTTTGACGCGATCGAGTTTGTGGCGTACGAGCGGCTCAAGACCGCCGCGCGGCGGGCGCTCGGCCGCGAGCCCAACGCGGCCGAGGTGTCGGCGATCGGCGCGGCGGCCGGGGGCGTCACGGGCGTCGTGACCACCCCGCTCGACGTGCTGAAGACGCGCCTGATGACCCAGGGCGCGGGCGGGCGGTACAAGGGGGTGGTCGACGCGGCCGTGGGCATCGTGCGCACAGAGGGGTGGGGCGCCATGATGTCGGGGTGGCAGCCGCGCCTGCTTTGGATCTCGCTCGGCGGGTGCGTCTTTTTCCCGTGCCTCGAGGCGGCGCGGCGGGCGTTTGCGCCCGAGGGGCAGACGGGCTACGGCGCGGGCGGGGGGCACCACCACACGCCCGTGTCGACGGAGCTGGTGATAGAGGAGCTGGAGGAGCGCGACTGGGATGCGGGCGAGAGGGCCAAGCGCGAGAAGGCCAAGCGCGACAGCGGGTTTTGATTTTGCGCTTTGAACGTTACCGCCCCCCCCCCCTTTTTTCCGATCGGGGGCTCGTTGCTTTTTTTGACCGATGTTTGCTCTTTCTCTCCCTCGCTCTTTCTTCCTAGCTTCACATAGGCCGTCTAGATGATGTGTCGGACATTCGTTGCCGTCACTTGCTTGTCTCGCAAGCAACCCTCTCGCGATTCGGAAGGCGTCTTTGACCTAGCGTGGCGGTTAGGGGCGTGGCGGCGTCGAGCGACGGCGACTCTACACGGAAAACGAGAAAACGAGAAAACGCTCGGGTCTTGTGGAGAAGAGGGGGATTGCGCGCTCACGAAATAATGACGCCGCCAGGCAGCGTCATCACCACCGAGGAGCTGCGGCGCGTGCTCGCGACCGTGCGCGCGCACAACCGCGCGGCGGCGGGCCCCAAAGCGTCGGCGACAGGAGACGCCGACGACAAGGAACAAGGGGCCGCTCCCCCCGCCGCGTCGTCGTCGTCCTCTGGCCTCGCCCTTTGGCAGCAGCAGCAGCAGCTGCAGCAGCCGCGCCGCGCCGAAACGACCCTCAAGCTGCCCAACGGCGACGTCTACACGGGCGAGCTTCTCATCCTCGGCGTCGGCCGGCCTCCCCAGCTGCACGGGCGCGGCGCGTACGTTTGCGCGGACGGCGGCCGCTACGAGGGCAGCTACCGTTTCGGCGCGCGAGAGGGCAGCGGCGAGTGGCGGGCGGCGGCTGCGGCAGGCGCGGCGGCCGGCCCTACAACTTGTGCCGCTGCTTCGTCGACTCCGCCCTCGCCTCCCGTGTCGGTGCGCTACCGCGGGAGCTGGGCCGCCGACGCCCCGGACGGCACGGGCGAGGCGTGGTACTCGGACGGCGCCCTCTACAGCGGCGACTGGGAGCGCGGGCGGCGGCAGGGGTGGGGCAAGCTGGCGCGGCCGAGCGGCGGCGGCGGGGGCGGGGCCGGGGGCACCGGCGCTGGCGGCGGCAAGGGGGCCGGCTGCGAGGTGGCGCGCGGAAGTCTAGTAGTCGTCTACGAGGGCGAGTGGCGCGACGACGCGCCGCACGGCCGCGGCCGCTGGGCGTTCGAGGACGGCAGCGGCTTCTTCGAGGGCGAGTTCGAGCAGGGCGCCCGCGCAAAGGGGCGCCTGGTCGCGCTGCTCGCCCCGTCAGCGGCAGCGGGCGGCGGCGGCGGCGCCGGCGCCGGCGCCGGCAGCGCCAAGGAGCCCGCCGCCTCGGCCGTCGACTTCGACTACCGCGGCCCCTTGCGCCTGAAGGACGGCGCGCGCCACGGCGACGACGGCGCGTGCCTGTGCCCGGGGCGATGGGTGTACCGCGGCCCCTGGCGCGGCGGTCTCCGGCACGGCGCGCCCGGCCGCTGCCGCTTTGCGGCCGACGGCGCGGTCTACGAGGGCGCCTGGGCGGACGACCTGCCGCACGGCGAGGGGACCTGGCGCGAGGCCAACGGCGACGCCTACGTCGGCACGTTTTGCAAGGGGCTGCGCGAGGGGCGCGGCGTGTGGCGCTCGGGCGGCGGGGAGGAGCGCTATGCGGGCGGGTGGCGGCTCGGGCAGCGCGACGGGCGCGGCGAGTGCCGCTACGCCGACTGCGGCCGGTACGCGGGCGAGTGGCGGCAGGGCCGGCGGCACGGGCGCGGGCGGATGCGCTTCCCCGACGGCGCGGTGTTCGACGGCGCGTGGGAGGACGACGGGTGGGTGCAGGGCGCGGCCGACCCGCGCTTTTGCCGCATCCGCGGCCTGCGGCGGACGATCGCGGCGACGGCCGACGGCGGGCCCGCGCCCGCCAGAGAAGCGCCGGCGTTTGCTGCGGCTGCTGGGCGGGAGGCGGAGGAGCACGATGACGCGTCGCACTTGCCGTCGTCATCGTCGCCGGGGTGGTTCTTCATCAATGCGCGTGACGAGCTCGGCAACGCGCGCCTCAGCGGCGGCGACGCGTTTAGCGTCGTTGTCGAGGGGCCGCTGACCGCCGCCGCCGACGCGCCCGGCGCCGCTGCCGCCGCCGCCGACGGCGCCCCTGCCGCCCCGGCCGTCGCCGCCGACGTCCTCGACGCCGGAGACGGCACCTACCGCGTCCGCCTGCCGCCCCTCGTCCTGCGCACCGCGGGAGAGTACTGCGTGCACGTGACCGACGCGCTCGCGGGCGAGGTGGTCGCGGGCGCGCCGCTGCCGCTGACTGTGCGCGCCGGCCCCGCCGACCCGAGGCGGTGCTCCTGCTCTCGCTCCTCCCCCCGCCAGCAGGAGCGGCAGGGCCCGCCCTCCCAGGCCCCGTCGCGCGCGGCGCCCCTCCTGCGCCCGGGGGACGTCTTCGAGGCGCGCGTCGACGCGCGCGACGCGCTGGGCAACGCCACGGGAGGGGCCGGCGGGGGAGACGGGGGGGCGCCTTTTTCCGTCGAGGCGTCGCTCGTGTGGCGCGGGCCCCTCGCCGGCGCCGCGAGCGGGTGGCGGGGGGCGGGGGCGCGCGGACACCAGGCGGGCTCCTCGACGCCGCCGGCGCCTCCTACGACTGCTCTGGCCTTGAGCGCCGAGCCCGACGCCCGGGGGTGGGCCGTGCGCGGGCTGGCGCCGCTGGCGTGCGGCGAGTACCTGCTCGAGATCGTGCGGCGGGGGCGGCGGCCGCGGCGGGCGGCGGGGGCGGCGGCGGGGGCGGCGACGGCGCGGGCGGCGGGGGCGGCGGGGGCGGCGGGGGGACCAAGCGAGGAGGCGGTCCACCTGCCCTGTAGCCCCTTGCTCGTGGTGGTGGCAGGGGAGGATGAGGTGGAGGGAGACCTGACAGAGGCCTGCCTGCCGCGGGCGGTGGCGACTGACGAGGCGCGGGCGTGGGCGGCGAGGGCGGCCGCGGCGGACGAGGAGGGCGAGGCGGCGGCGGCGGACGGGAGCAGCAGTGGCGCTGCCGCCGCGCTCCCGCCTGGGGCGAGCGCGTCGGAACGCGCGTTCATCGAGCGCAACCCACTGGTGCCCGTGGTCGAGAACCTGCGCGACCTGCACCTCGTCTCCCGCGTGCTGGCGATGCGCGAGGACGCGCGCACGGGTTAGGCGCGCTCAGGGTTGGCCGGTCCGGCTGTCACCACGTGGCGTTTTTAGTTTCAGCGGCGCCCCCTCCGCTCCCGCTTTTGCCGCTGACGCCTCTCGCGGCTGTTTGAGAGCCGATCGTCGGCCCACACACAAATCCTCCCCTGAAAGCACCGGTTCCCCTATACAGCCAGGCACGCGCACGTTCTCACCTCAACCACCACATCGTCCTGCTCCGTTATTGAAGCGACCGTACGAAGCCTGAAGCAGCGAGTCAGATAGGGGCGGGCGGATGACCTCCACAGCTCCCCAACAACCAATGAACTGAAAACCAAAACGCGACTAAAAGTTTGCAACGAAAAGCGCCATGCAGCACGCCCGCGCGGGGCCCTTGGGGTCGATGATGCGATCCATGCGTGCGTGTGATTCGGCTTCACTCGCGTGCGCGCGCGGGCCACGCGCGGCCGTTTCCTCGGCCCTCGCCGCGGCGTCGGCGGCGCGCCCATCGCCGCCACACGCGCCCGCGCCGCGCCTGCCGCCGCCACGGCGGGCCGCGACCGGCGCGTCGCCGTCGTTTGCGTCGTCCACTGCCGCGCGCATGGCCGTCGTGGCCGCGGCGACGGCAGCAGCGGCAGCATCAGCAGCAGCAGCAGCAGCAGAATCCGGGGGAGCAGCAGCGCCGGCGGCGCCTGCAACAGCAGCAGCAGCAGCAGCAGCAACATCAGCATCGGCAGCAGCAGCGGCCGTGCAGGCTGGCGCCCCCTCGCCGCGCCGCGCCGCGCGGGGGCCGCCCAGCGACGACGACTACTCGTCCTCCTCCTCCGCCGACGAGGACACGTCCGGCCAGGGCGGTGACAGCCAAACAAAATCCCGCGCGCGAAACGACGCCGGCCGCAGCAGCATTAAAAAAGACACCGCCGGCAAGAACGGCGACGACGGGGACGACGGCGACGATGACGACAACGACGACGACGGCGACGACGACCCTCCGTCCGCCCGGAACCCGGTCGTCGAGTACCTCGGCGCCCTGGGCGGCGGCGCCATGCTCACCGTTCGCGGCCGCCTGTCCCTGCCGCTCGACTCCGCCGACGACGTGTACCGCGTGCTGTCCGACTACGACCGCTGCCCCGAGGTCTTCGCGTCGACGGTCCTCCACGCCAGCAGCGACCGCTCCGCCGGCGACGGCAGCGTGGCGGTGCTGCAGGGCGCGCGGTGGCGCGTGCTCGGCTTCTCCGGGAGCTTCGACGTGCGGCTCACGGTGCAGGAGGACCCGCGGGCGCGCACACTGGTGTTCCGGCTGGTCGAGTCGGCGTTCCTGCGCGGGTTTGAGGGCAGGTGGGCGCTGCGGCCGCGCAAGCGCAGGCGCGGCGCGGGCGGCGGCGGCGGGGCGGGCGGCGGCGGCGGCGGCGGCGCGGCGCGCGGGTGCGTGGTCGAGCACGTGCTGGCGGTCGAGCCGTCGGTGCCGCTGCCGCGCCCGATCGCCGCGGTCGCCAGCGTCTTGTTCACGCGCCAGGTGCACAGCCTCCTGGCGGACCTGCGCGCCGAGATGGAGCGGCAGAGGTGGGCAAAAGCCGCCGGCGGCGGCGGCGGCGGCGGCGGCGGCGGCGGCGGCGGCGGCAAATGACTGTTTTTTTCTTCTTTCGCGCTCGCACGGCGGCGACGAGAGAGAGAGAGAGAGAGAGGCGGAACGGCTCCCGCCGCGCGCGCGCCTCTCTGCCGCTTTGTTGGTTCCATCCGCGCCTGTAGCGCTCCTTTCTTTTGCGCGGGCGCGCCGTTTCTCTGATTCACTGACTCGCACAAACCAATCCGGCGTTGCCTCTGCATGTTGTTCTCGCCTCTGCGCTGGCGGGGACCGCGCAAAGAGACCAGACACGCTTTGTTTCATTTTTTCATCCTCGTCGGCAAAGAGTTTTCGCGCGTCACACGCACGTTCTGTGACGCCCCCGCCATTTTTCCAACTAGCTGTCACACACATCATCGTGTCTCCACGTTAAAGCCGCCCTCCCAAGCAAACTGGAGGGGGCCTCACGGAGTGTCCGCCGCCGCCGCCTCGTCGTCGTCCGCCACCTCCGCCGGCTCCTCGCAAATCACGTCGCCCTTGAGCGCGGGCAGGTCGAGCCCCTCGTCGAGGCAGCGCACGCAGATGACGCCCGGGAGCTCGATGACGACGCCGTTCGAGGGGACCGTGTACTTTTCCGGGTTGCCGGCAAAGCCCGGAAGGCACCCTGTTTTGGTTTTGATTTCGGTTTTGGTTTTGGCAAGGAGGAGCGGGGGGAAGCGGCGTGAGCGAGCGAGCGACGACGAAAACTCAAAGGTGAAAAAAATCAAACGCCCCGAGAAAAGACAAGACTCACAGTTGCACACGTCCTTGCCGTCGCCGTTGAACCGCGTGCTGATCATCCCGAACCGGCCAGGGGGCGTGGTCGTCCCCTCGACGCAGGGCACGCACCCGAGGTTGCCGCGGTTGGGCGAGGGCACGTAGGTGCCCGCGGGGCACATGACGCAGCGCGGCGGCTCGAGCGTGAGCGGCGTCTCGCCCTGGACGTTGACCTGCTTGACGGGGGCGGCGCCCGCGCTGCACTCTGTTTTTGTTGTTTGGGAAGGGGGATTGAGGCAGGCAGGGCGAGGATGAGGAGCGAAATGAAGAGAAGACAAACTTATGCGCGATCGACGGCCGACGACACAACCAAAAAAAGCAACAGCGGCGACCATCCAAAAAAAAAACTTACCGCACCCGCTCTGGTCCGGGTTGGCCTTGGTGTTGCGCGGGCACTTGATGCACGCCGGCCCCAAGGTCGCGCCGTCCGACGAGAACGCCGGGTCCAGGAAGAAGGCCGCGGGGCAGCGCTGGCACGAGGTGAACATCGTCGCCTGGCCGCCGTAGCCCCGCCTGGCGCCGCGGCCCGGCTTCGGGCCCGCGCTCAGGCCCAGGGTCGCCGGGACGCCAAACCCGGGCCCGCACTCGCACTTGATGCCGTTGAGCACGTACTCGGGCTGCAGGCACGCGAGACACCGGTGCTGGAACAGCGCGCCCACCCCGGGCGCGACCGTGAAGAACTTGTCGCACGCGAGGCATCCGGGCAGGTATCGGAAGCACTCTCCGCCGTCCCCGCTGTCGTAGTCGATCGACCCGAGCGGGCCCGTGATGCCGTTGAAGCTGGGCTCGCCCGGGTACTGCAGCTTGACGGGCGCGGCGCCGTAGACGCCCATGGCCGTGGCCTCGCGCGCGCCGTCCATAGGGGAGGCCGGGCGCAGGCCGAGGCCGAGCAGGGCGGCGCGCCGGAGGGCGCCGGCGCCGGCGCCGGTGGTGCCGTTGCGGTAGTAGACCCGGCCGGGCGCGCCGAGGGCGGCGGTCCGTGCTTGGTTGGCTCGTTGGTCAAGGGTGGAGTTTGTTGGGGCGACGGCGGCAGCGGCGGCGGCGGCGTTGTCGGCGCCGTCGGCAGCCGCCGCCGCTTGCGACGCCGCCGGCGACGACAGAAGCAGGAGCAGCGCGGCGACAGACAGAAGCTGCGCCGTCGTTGCCGCTGTTGCCGTCACGCGCACATTACTTCGCCGTGCCACCATGTTGTTATACGTGCGCGAGCGCGCGCGCGCGTCTCGCGTGCCTCCGCAGGACCCGCGGACAGGATGCGCGCTCCCCGCCCGCCTCCTCCTCGTCCTTCCTTACCCTTGCGTTTGCGCGCGCGCGTGCGCCCTCAGTCACGGCGTGTCGCGGTGAGGTCTTAGAGGGGGTGGTGTTTAGGTCTTCGAGCGGGTACAGTTGTTGCGAAATGTTCCCGTCTCCGCGGACGAAAAAGGAGGTCTGTGTTTTTTTTTAGCTCTCCGTTCCGTCCGCGACTATCCTGAAAGGTCTCAGCGGCGCGCGCTCGTTCTGTTTCTCCAAAAAGGATTGAGATCAATGATGTATGCGTGTGCTTCTCCATTGATCACTGATGTGTGTGCGTGCGTCGGTCGCGAAGCGGACGCCGAAGAAAAAGGGTCGCGGCCGCAAGGCGGCGGCAGGCTCGCCCCGTCCGCCGCCGCTCGTCACCGTCGTCGTCGCTCTTCTTCTTGTGCTTGCCCCCAAAATAGCCACGATCGCTCATTCTCCCTCCCGCCTGCAACAACTCAGCACAACACCCCACAAACGTCTCTCTCGCGATGGCCGCCTCCCCGCCGCCGCCGCCCCCCGCCGTCCGCGACTTTCGCGCCCTCGTCTTGCTCTCGCCGGCCCAGCGCGCCGAGCTCGCCGCGCTCGACGCCCGCGACCGCGCCGGGCGCCTCGCGCGCGGCGCGGCCCTGCTCAACACCGGCGCGTCCATCCCGCTCGTCGGCCTGGGCACGTGGCAGGCGCCACCCGGCGAGGTGGGCGCCGCCGTCTACGAGGCCTTGCGCCGCGGGTGCCGGCACATCGACTGCGCCTCCGTCTACGCCAACGAGCGTGAGATCGGCGACGCGCTCGCGCGCGCCTTCTCAGAGGGCGTGTGTGCGCGCGAGGACGTGTTCGTGACGTCCAAGCTGTGGAACGACGCCAAGAGGGGCGCAGGAGGGGCGGGCGGGGGGGCCGCGCCGGGCGCTCCGTCCTCCTCGGCCTTCCCCCCCGCCTCCTCCTCCTCCTCCTCCGCCGTCGTGTCGCCCGCCGTCGAGGCCGCCTGCCGCGCCTCGCTCGAGCGGCTCGGGCTCGACTACCTCGACCTGTACCTAGTGCACTGGCCCGTGGTCACGGGGTGCTCCGGGCCGGAGCTCGACCCGCCGTACCTGGACACGTGGCGCGCCATGGAGCGCCTCACCAGGCCGCAAGGCGGCGGCGGCGGCGACGGTGGCGGCGACGGCAAGGCGCCCACTGCCGCCGCCGCCGCCGCCACCGCCCCCCCGCTCGCGAGGGCGATCGGCGTGTCCAACCTGTCCGAGCGCAAGCTGCGCGCGCTCATGGCCGCCGCCTCGGTCCCGCCCGCCGTCAACCAGGTCGAGGCCCACCCGCTGTGGCGCAACGGGGCCCTGGTGCGCGCGTGCGCGGGGCTCGGCGTCCACGTCACCGCCTATTCTCCGCTGGGCTCGTCGCCCGAGGCGGCCGCTGCGCTCGGCGAGGGCCCTACGCCCTCGTTGCTGCGCCACCCGGCCGCTCTGAGCGCCGCCGAGAGCGCGTCGCGGCGCACGGGACAACCTCGCTCGCCCGCCCAGGTCGTGCTGCGCTGGAACCTGGAGCGCGGCGTGAGCGTGCTGCCAAAGTCGGTGCGCGCCGAGCGGATCGCCGCAAACCTGGACGTCCTCTCCGCGCAGCACGCGCTGTCCGAGGAGGAGCGCCTCTCGCTGTCGTCGGTCGAGCCGCAGGCGCGCATGGTGGCGGGCGGCTTCTGGTTGACGGCGCGCGGGCCGTACCGCACGCTGGCCGAGCTGTGGGACGAGGACGCGGGCGCCGACGCGCGGCAGCGCGAGGCGGTGGCGGCGCTGCGGCGCTTGGGGCCCGACTGGGCGGACAAGGAGAAGGAAAAGGAGAAGGAGGGCGGCGGGGCGTGGGGAGGCTCGGGGGCATGTGACTAGTCGTGTGAGATCCGCCGAATCACTGTCTGCAGACGCAGTTCGAGCTCATCTTTTTCCTCTCTTTCTTTCTTTCTGATAAGTTGGCCAAAAGATCACGCGAGCGGGGCCGCGCCGCCGCAAACACACGGCAACCCTCACGCCTCGCCGCCCGCCCCCATTTCCTTCTCATCCTCCTCGTCCTCGTCCTCCTCCTCGTCCTCGTCGGCCGGGCCCAGCGCGATCAGGTTGAACGCGATGCTGCCGCCCGCCGCCTCCTCGCGCGCCATGTATTCCCTGGCCACGCACGCCGCCGCGGCGAGGAACGACGGCGGCGGCGCGTCGTCGCCGTCGCCGCCGCCCTCCTCGCCCCCCTCGCCCTCCTCGCCCTCGCCCTCACCGGCGCACGGACCGTGGTCCACGGGCGCCCGCCGCCGCCCGTCGAGCTCCCACACGCGCCCCTGCGCCGGGATCAGCGCCACAAAGTGCAGGTCGACGTCCTCCCCAGCGCCGGGCGCGGCCGTGTCGCCGCGCTCAGCCGCGCGCCCGTGCGCCGCCTCGAGGTCGGGCGCGCCGGGCGGCGGCCGCTCCAGGAACGCGCCGCGCTCGGCGGGTGTGAGCGAGGCCGTCGCCGCGAAGAACCGAGGCAAGAAGGAGCGCTCGTCGCCCCCGTCGCCGCCGTCTGTCCCGTCGTCGCCGCCGCCGTTACCGCCGCTCTCCCGCGGCGCCCCCCCCTCGCGCACCTCCCGCGGGCAGTTGCCCAGCGCGTGCAGCATCGCGATGGTGCCGCACGCGTTGCCCACCGTCTGGCGCATGTAGAATACCCCCTCGGGCGCCTCGGGCGCGCCCCGCGCCGCCAGCTCGGCGTCCCGCCCCTTTGCGTGCGCCTCGGTCGCGGCCGTGATCGGAAATAGAAGGATCAGGCTGTGGACTGGCCGCGGGAGCATGGACAGGAGCTCGTCGTCCAGTCCGAGCACGTCGTGGAAGGCCAGGGCGCGCGGCATGCCGAGGCGGCGGGCAAAGGCGGTGATGACGCGGGGATTGGACTCGAGGGGGATCCAGGTCTTGGGCGGGGGCGCGGCGGTCGCAGGGCCGTCGGCGGCGGGGGACGGCGCGCTCTCGGCCATTTTTGGCGCTCTCTCTGCTGTTGCTGTTGAGCGGCGAGTGACGGCGTCGGCGTCCGTGATGCTTGCTGGCGCCTTCTTGAGCGCGCGCTCGCGAGAGTTGGGGGGTGGACGCGGGTTGCGCGGAAGAGAAAGGCGGATTTGAATGCAAATGCAAATGCAAATGATTTGCGTGAGCGATCGACAGTCGCACAAGCAACTGAGGATAAGTTTGTGTTGTAAGCACAACGACGTTTGAGAGACAAGGGCAGCGCCCGCCCATTTGTTCACCGTCCGAGGAAGGACGACGACGCGCCGCCGCCCTCGGTCGCCGTCGCCGCCGCCGCCGCCAGCACCGCCTCTCGTCGTTCGGATCGAGGAAAGTCGGCCGGCGCCGTTGAAGGCCTGGCCCCGCTCGCTTGGTGTTGTTCAACGTGTCGCGTGGGGCAAGAGGCGAGTGGTCTTGTCTCGCGTGTGTGTGCTGGTTGCAAACAGGGCGTCCAAAGGGGAAGCCAAAGTAGATGTGAGAACAACACGAAACGAAACGAAAAGAGATTAGGGCGGCGGGGCAAAAGCCAGGACAAAAACGGGCTCCCCGAGAACGGGCGCGCCAAAAACGGCAGCGACGTTACTCTTCCTGCGCCTCGGCCAGCAAGCGCAGCTCCACCACCCGCTGCTCGCGCTCGCGGTACAGCGCGGCCGACATGGACGGGCGCGCGCGGCGCGCCTCGACCGTGCCGTCCGGCGGGAGCTGCCGGACGAGCCAGCCGCCCGCGGCCTCGGGGCTCGCGGCGGCGCTGCCGCTGCCCCCGCCGGAGGAGGAGGACGCGCCGCCGCCGCCGCCGCCCGCACTCGCGCCCGCCGGCTCCCCCCCTTCCTCCTCCTCCCAAAACGACCCGCCGCCCTCGTCGTCCGCGCCCGAGGCCCCCCAGTCCTCGTCGCCGAATAGCAGCTGCGCGCCGCCGTAGACCTCGTCGTCCGCGGACGCCGGGTCGCCGCCGCCCTCGCCAAACGCCGGCGCCCACGCCGCCGCCGCCGCCGGCGACCCGTCGCCCCCGAGCACGGTCGCCCCCGCGGCCCCGGCCAGCGGCGTCGGCGCCCGCTGCTCCCGCTGCTCCTGCTGCTCCCGCTGCTGCTGCTGCTGCTGCCGCGCGTCGTTGCGCCGCCGCCTCGGCCCCGCCGCCTCCCTGTCCGTCTCCAGGTCGACGTGCTTGATCCCGGGCACCAGCGCCGCGATCTGCCGCTCCAGCCGGTCCACCTCGGCGCCCGTGGCGGATACCACCGCCGCCGAGTAGGCGGTAACCAGCGCGTCCATGCGCCCGGCGTCCCTGGCCGCGGCCGCGGCCGCCAAAGCGCCGAACAGGCGGCGGCGGCCCACGCGGTCGAGGCACCGGCGCGCGACCTCGCCGCCGTCGAACGCGAGGTCGCCGCTGAAGCGGTAGGACCGCACGCCGATCTCCTCGGAGCGCGCGTTGCGCACGCGCCGGACGACGGGGTCGGCCTCGAGGAAGCCGACGACGCGGCGCTCGCTCTCGGGCGGCATGGCGCGCCCGATCAGGAAGAGGCGGTTGCGCTGGATCAAAACCGTGGCCACCCCGCCCAGCAGCACGGCAACGGCCACGGAGCCCGCGCTGTCCCAGGCGGTCGACCCCGTGGCCTGGCAAAGCGCGAGGCACCCTCCCGCGATCACCAGGCCCGCCACGGCCGCGCCGTCCTCCATCATGACGGCCGTGGCCGCCGGGTCGGCGCCCGTGCGCAGGTACTGCAGCAGCGTGAGGCCGTGGCGCCGCGCGCGCCCGCGCAGGGTCGACAGCGCCACGGAGAGCGAGTGCGACTCGAGCGCCAGGCTCAGCGCGAGCACGGCATAAGAGGCCGTCAGGTCCCCGAGCTCGCGCGACGGCTCGAGCAGGCCCGCCACCCCGTGCACCAGGGACACCCCCGCCCCGCAGCAGAAGATGCCCACGGCGCTGATGAGCGGCCAGATGAACTGGTCGCGCGCAAACCCGAGCGGGTGCGCCTCGGTCGGCGCGCGCCGCGCCTTCAGGATGCCGACGCGCAGGAGCGTCTGGTTTGCCACGTCGACCAGGGAGTGCACGGCCTCGGCAAACATGGCGGCGGAGCCGGAGGCGCAGGCGGCGGCGAGCTTGGCGAGGAAGATGAGGGCGTTGGCGCGGATGGCCGTGTTGACGGCGTGCAGCTCGGAGCCGACGCCCTCGGCGTCCTCGGCGGCGTCGCCGCCGCCGGCGTCGCCGCCTGCGCCGGTTGCCGCCGCCTCGCCGTCGTCGCCGCGCGGTGCGGGCGAGGGGGAGCCGAGAACGGCCGGTCGTTGCTGCTGCGGGTGCTGGTGCTGGTCGGGCGAGGGGGCGCGGCGGGCGCCGTTGCCGTTGCCGCTCGCGGTGCCGTAGGCCCTCCTCAGGCCAGCGAAAGCGGCCGCTGGCGGGGGCCCCGGTCCGCCGGGTTGCCGCGTCGCCGCCGAAAAGGCAGGGCCCCCTTCGCCGCCGTCCTCTCCTGCCCCTGCTCCTCCGCCTCCAAAGCACGGCTCGCCGTCGTCATCAATGTCGCCGCTCGTGCCGAAAAGCGCCTGCGCCGACGGCGCGCGCGAGGCGACGCCCGGACCGCCCGGCCCTCTTCCGCTGATGCTGCTGCTGCCGCTGCCGCTGCCGCTGCCGTCGTGGTCGCCGCCGCCTCCTCCCGCTCCTCCGCCGCAGGCTCCTGCCGCCGCCACCACCGCCGGCCCGCCACTGGCCACTGCGCGGCGCGCGGCCGCAACGCACGCCGCGGCCAGCAGCAGCGCCGCCGGTGGCGGCGGCAACAAGGTGATGGGCCGACCGGCGGACGCGCCGTTGCTGCTGCTGCTGCCGGGCTGCTGCGACGACGCAGCGACAGCGAGCGTCGGCGTCGGCGTCGGCGTCTGCGTCGTCGGCGGCAGCCGGCGCCGCGGTCCCACGGCGGCCCCGGAGCCGAGCAGGAGCCTCCGGCCGCCACTCGCCGCCAGCGCAGACATCTCGCGCTGCGTATGACCCGTAGATGGGGGCCCTGCGCGGCCGGGCAGAGGGGGCAAGCCCCTCTGGGGCGGAGGCGCGGGGGAGGATGAAGGGGTGCAGAGCGAGCGGACGAGGAGGCGCGCGGCGGCCCTCCTGCTCATCTGGCGCGCGCGCGCGCGCGGGGCAAGTCGACGGGTGGTCGCGCGTCCGGAATCCTCGACCGCTGCGCGCGCTTGGGTGATTCGCAGAGTGGGAGTCTGGGAGGGGTGGAGGGAGCACTGCGTTCGTCCGCCACCCCGGATCACCGGGCGAATCACGGGCGAACGACTGTGGCGCCAAGTCAGGTGACGGACAATAGCCCACGAGATTGAGATTGGTTGCGGTGCGCATGCCAGCAACGGCAAGGTACTAGAAATGCGCACGGCGACGGCGGCGGCGGCGAATGGACGACCTGGCGGCGCCGCGTCCCATCACAAGCCCACAAGCCCTAAAAAGGCTCGATTTTCAGTCGCGAGCCCCTCCCCCGCTCCCTCGGATGCCATGACCACCTGACTTATGAATGCGCAACCACGAAACCTCACCAACTTTCACTAAGCGACCCTCACCCTGAATTGACCGCGGAAGGATCATCTGTTCTCGCGTTGTTGACACGCCGCACTTGCGCCACAGCAGCAACAAACGTCGACCAAGCCGCGCCTGCACGTCCCACCGCACGTCGCCTGTGCGCATCCAAACGAGAGAGATGTGGCGACGCGACGGACGCGAGACGCAGTCCGCCGGAGCAGGAACGGCGGGGAGCGGCCCGCCGCCGGCGCCCGAACCTGCCGCCGAGGCCGATATCGACACGCTGTCGCCGCTCCCGCCGCCGGCGCCGCCGCAGGGGCCGCCGCCCGGCGCCGAGCGCAGCCTGAGCGCGCGCAGCGCCGCCCTCGAGGCCGTGGCGCGCAATCGCAACGCCGGCCGGGACCAGGAGGCCGCCGCGCTTCGCCTCGACGACCTGGAGGCGGACGAGGGCGAGGACGGGGGCGACGGCGACGACGACGGCGACGGCGGCGACGAGGACGCCAGCGGTGGCGGCTCGAGCGGCGCCGCCGGCGGCGACGAGGAGGGCGCGGCGGACGCGGCAGCGGCGGGCGACATCGAGTCGGGCGTCCCCTCCCCCGCCCGCGCGGGCGCGGCCGCCGCCGCCGCGGCCGCCGCCGCCGCCGGCGCGGCGGCGGCCGCCCCCGGCGGCGAGGCCGGCAGAAAGTCCGGCGCCCCGCCGCCGCCGCCCGCATCCGCCTCCGCCGCCGCCCCCTCCCCCTCGGCGGCCGTGCGCCGCCGCCGCCACTTCCGCCGCTACCACGACCAGATGACGGGCCGCGGCGGGGGGAGCGGGGGGGTCGGCAAGGCGGGCGGCGACGGCGGCGACGACGGCGGCCGCCGCAGCGGCGGCGGCGGCAAGGGCGGCAAGGCGGGCGGCAGCGGCGAGAACGGCGGCGGCGAGAACGGCGACGAGGACGAGGAGGCAGCCTACCGCGAGGCGCTCCGTCGGCACCGCGCGTCGGACGCGCACGAGGCGGTGCTCGCGCGCGTGCAGGTGCGCCGGCTGGTGGCCACGTGGCTGCGCGACTCGGGCGCGGGTCGCCGCCTCATGATCTTCGACTGCGCGCTGTCGGTCGCGAGCGTCGCTCTTTACATCGCGTCGACGTACGCCGTCTCCGCGGGGGACTCTGTCGCCGAGGCGGCCAGCGGCGAGGGCGACATCTCGGCCGACCCGACGGCGCGCGGCTTCCTGTACGCCGACCTGGCCCTGTCGGTCTTCTTCGCGCTGCACTGGCTCCTGCGCCTGTGGGTGTCCGAGGAGCGCGCGCCCTTTGTCTTCTCGTTCGGCTCGCTCGTCGACCTGCTCACGACCGTCCCCACCTTTGTGGCCGTCGCGCTCGCCGGCCTGGCGCCCCGAGACGACGGAACCGTGCCCGCCTTTGCCTTTCTGCGCGTGTTCCGCGTGCTGCGCGTCGTGCGCATCTTCACCATCACGCGCGCCGACTCGCCCTCGGCCCTGGCCTCGGAGGTGTCGCGCGCCGCGGCCCTGCTCGGCTTCACGTTCGCGACGTTCATCGTGCTGGCCGCCACCCTGTTTTACGAGATTGAGCGGCGCGACGAAGAGTCGAAGAACAAGGACATCTCTTTCGGCGAGGCCTTCTACTGGGGCTGCGTGACCCTGACGACGGTCGGATACGGGGACATCTCGCCCGACACGGCCATGACGCAGGCGATGACGGTCATCATGCTCGGTGAGATTTCGGACGTGTCATTGTGCTTTTTATTTATTTTGCGCCGCCGCGCCAACCCGACGCGCCGCGCCAACCCGACGCGCCGCGCCAACCCGACGCGCCGTCTCCCGCCCTCTCCCGCCCTCTCTTTTTGTCTCACCCCCCTTTCTTGTCCCGTGCCCGATTTTCTCTGTACTCCCAAAACAACAAACAATAAACAGGCGTCAGCTTCGTCACCCTCCCCTTCCTCACCACCCGCCTGCTCGACGCGCTCAACGCCACCTCGGTCTACCAGCGCAGCCGCTACAAGGGGCCGGGCTGCTTCGGCAGCGCGCCGCACGTGGTCGTCACAGGGTCGCTGGACGGCGACAGCGTCGGAAACTTCACCTCGGAGCTGTACCACAGCGACAAGGGCTTCGCCGAGGTGCGCACGGTGTTCCTGGCGCCGCAGCCGCCCTCGCTGGCCGTCAAGCAGGCGCTGGCCAGCGGCGAGAACGGCAAGCTGCTCTACCTGCAGGGGACGCCCTTCCGCCCTGTGGACCTGCTCCGGGCGGCCGCCTCGACCGCCGACGCCGTGTTTGTCATGGTCGACCGCTCGGCGTCGGACCCGGCGGCCGCGGACCGGCGCGCGGTCATGACGCTGCTGTCGATCGGCACGCACCTGCAGGAGGCGGCCGTGGCGGCGGCCGACGGGTGGCGGCGGACGGCGTGGCGGCGCTCGTGGCTGGCGGCCTGCCTGCCGTCGTGCCTGCGGCCGGCGGGCTCGTTCTTTTTCGGCGGGCGCCTGGCGCCGCCTCAGGTGCACGTGCCCGAAATATTCGTGCAGCTGCTGCTGCCCGAGTCGCGCCATATGCTCAACCGCGTGCTGCGTGGGCTGCACGACCGCTCGCGGCTGGGCGCGCTGGCGGCGGCCGACCTGCACGAGGCGGCGGCGGCGGCCGCGGCGCGCCGGCACCGGCTGACGTGGCTTCGGCGGCGGGCCGCCGCCTCGCCGCAGCAGCCCGACGGCGGTGGCGGCGGCAGCGTCCGCGGCGGCGTGGCCTTTGCCGGCGGCGCGGGGGCCGCCTCCGCACCCACCGCCGCCCCCCCCGCCGCCGGCTCCGGGCAGCAGGACCAGGACGACGACGGCGGCGGCGGCGGCGGCGACGGCGACCGCGGGGTCTTCACCCCGACGCCCAACATGCCCCCGCCCCCGTCGCCCGCCGCGCGCGCGGCCGCGGTGCTCCGCGCGCAGCGTGACCTGGGCCAGGGCGGCTTTCCCTCCTCGGACGAGAGCAGCACCGACGACAGCAGCGACGACCATGACGCGGGCGGCGGGGGCGACAGCGGCGCGGCGCGCGGCGGCGGCGGCGGCAGCGGGACGGGCGGCCTCCTGCTGCGGCAGCAGGCGCGCCGCGCGTCCCGGCGCGTGGCCAAGCAGCAGCAGCGCCTCTTGGCTGAGGAGTACACGCAGGTCCAGACCGCGGCCGCCGTTGACCCCCAGGACCTGCCCGTCTCGTTCCCCGTGTCGACCGACCCCGTCGGCCTGGCCGCGCGTCGCATCCGCTGCGCCGTCGCCAACGCCGCGGCCGCCCGCGGCGGCGACGCGCGTGCGCTCGCCACGGCCGGCGCCGTCGCCAACGCGGGCTTCGGCGACGACGGCGTCGGCGCGCTGGTCGGCGCCAGCTTCTGGGCGGCCATGGCCGCGAGCATCCGCATCATCGTCTTCGGCGAGCTGCGCAATGCCCTGCTCAGCCACTCGCTGCTATGCCCGGGCGCCATCACGCTGCTGTGCAACGCCGCGACCACGGCGGGCGAGGCGCCGACGCGCGAGCAGCGGCCCGACCTGCCCGGGTGGTTGGTCGACTACGCCCGCGGCGCCGGGCACGAGCTGTACGAGGCGGGCGTCTTCCCGCGCGCCCTGCACGGGTGCCTGTTTGAGGAGGCTGCCTCGTTCGTGTACGACCACTGCGGCGCCGTGCTTCTGGCGCTCGACCGCATCCCGGGCGCCGAGGCGGCGGTCCTGGCGGAGGAGGCCGCGGCCGAGGCGGCGGCGGCGGCGGCGAGCGCGGGCGGCGCGGGGGGCGGCACAGGCGGCGGCGGCGCCGGCGCCTCGGGCGTCGGCGCCGGCAGCGCCCCCTCGGTCTCCGCCCGCCGCGCCTCGATCGAGGGCCCCGCCGCAGAGCGCGAGGCCGTCAGCTTCCTGCAGCTGGCGCCGTTCGGCACCGTGATCGACGCCGGCACCAGCGGCTACCTCCTCGCGCAGGACGTGAAGGCGGTGGCGGCCGTGGTCGAGGCAAAGGAGCGCGACGTGCGCGAGTGGCGCGCGCGGCGCGCCGGGGAGAACGCGGAGGCGGCCCGGGTGGCGGCGGCCGCCAGGGCGCCGTCCGAGGCCGGCAGCGGCAGCGGCAGGGGCGACGAGCGGGGCAGCTTTGTCGGCAGTGGCGGCGAGCGGGGCAGCTTTGTCGGCAGCGGCGGCAGCGGCGGCGGCGTCGTCCGCCGCTCGCGTTCGAGCCCCGACCCGCTTCACTACAACCTGCCGCACCACCACCACCACCACCACCACCGGAGCGGCAGCGGCAGCGTCACCCTGCTCGAGCGGCACCGCGCCGCCGCCGCCCTCGTCGCCGCGCGCACCGGCGGCGGCCCGCGCACCGCCGGCGCGCTGCAGCACCACCACCGGCTGCTGCACGCCACCGGCGCCGCGCGAGGCGGCAGCAGCAGCGGCGGCCAGGCGCTGCGGCGCGGCCACCACGCGCAGCGGCGCGCCTACCACACCAACGAGGCGCTCGTGCCCGTGACGCTGCTGCGGTCGGCCAGCCGGGATGCGCGCCTGGCCGCGCGCGAGTACATGGCGCGGCACTACCGCCTGAGGCTCGAGGGGCCAGTGGCGCGGCCTGGCCCGGGCGCAGCAGTGGCAGCGTTTGCGGGCAGCGGCGAGGGCGGCGGCGGTGGCGGCAGCGGCGGCGGCGGCGGCGCCCCGATCGCGCGGCAAATCTCCGTGCGCCAAGCGGCTCAGCAGCAGCAACCGCAGGAGCAGCAGCAGCAGGAGCAGCAACAGGAGCAGCAGGCGCCGCCGCTCTCCCGGCCGCCGACGGCCGCCTCGGCGACGGCGGCGTGGTTGAGCCAGGGCGGCGGCGGCGGCGGCGGCAACGGCGGCGGCGGCGGCGGCGACGGCAGCTCGTCCGACAGCGGCCGCGAGGGCGGCGGCGGCGGCAGCGACCGCCCGCCGCTCTTCTCGCGCGCGCCCGAGGCCGCCGAGCGCGTCGAGGACGCAGAGCAGGCCGCCGCGCGCCTGGACGCCGCGCGCGACGCCGCCCTCGTCGGCCGCATGGTGCTCGACCGAGTGCCCTTCTCCGGCCACGTCCTGATCGTCGGCACGCCGCCCTCGCTTGGCTCGCTGCTGTCGCTGGTGGCGCCGCTGCGCTCGCGCGTGCTGTCTCGCCCCCGTCCGATCGTCGTGCTGAGCCACGAGCGCCCGCGCCCGGACACGCTCTGGGCCGACGTCGCGCGGTTCCAGGACGTGTACGTCATCGTGCTCAACAGCGGCGAGGGCGCGGGCGGGGGGTCGTCGCAGCACGGCGGCGGGTTTGGCGGCGGAGCGGGCGGGCCCGACGGCGCGACGGCCGGCGGCCACGGAGGCGGCGGCGGTGGCGGCGCAGGCATGACAGCCGGCGGCGGGGCCGGCGCGTTCGGGCCCGGCCCTGGCGGCCTCGGCGGCGGCGGCGGCGGCGGCGGCGGCGTCGTCAGCGCCGGCAGCACCGTGAGCGCCGACGACCTTCTGCGCGCCAACGCCGAGGGCGCCTCTCACGCGCTGCTGCTGGCCGGCGCCGGCGCCGGCACCGAGACGGCCGCCGCCGTCGCCGCGTCGGCCGCCGCCGCCATGGCGGCCGGCGCCGACGAGGAGGAGGCGCTCCTCGAGGCGCACATGCTCTACGACTCGTCCGTGCTGGGCGCCTACCAGGCCCTCCGCGCCCTCAACCCGGCCATGCGCATCGTCACCGAGCTCGTGTGGGCGGGCTACGCGGCCTTTTTGAGGCCTGTGCACCCCGTCGCCGGCCTGCCCGCAGGCCTGAGGCCCGAGGAGCTCGCGCCGGCCTACCTCAGCGGAACGGTCCTCATGCCGCGGTCGCTGGACGCGCTTATGGTGATGGCCTTCACCAACCGGCGCAGCGAAGCCCTCATGCAGCGGCTGCTGTCCGCGTGGCACGCGGGCGGGGGCGGGCGCGAGGCGGCGCGGCTGGTGCAGCGGCTGCGGCGGTGGCGCACGCTCAAGGCGGCGCACGCGCTGGCGGCAGCGACGGCGGCGGCCGAGGCCGGCGGCGGCGGCGGCGGCGGCGGCGAGTTTGGCAACAACGGCGCTGGCGGCCGCGGTGTCGGCGGGGCGGACGAGGAGGGCGGCGGCGTTCTGGGCTGGGAGCCCTTGCTCGTGCCTTCGGGGGTCGTCCCGCCGGCGTTTGGCCGCACGGCATCGCAGCAGCTGCTGATGCAACAGCAGCAGCAGCAAGAAGGCTCCGCGCCGGTGCCGCCGCCGCACGCGCCGGGCTCTGCCGCCGGCCGCGCCGCTGCCGACGACGACGCCGCCAGCAGCAGCCGCCGCCGCGGCGGCGGCGCCCCCTCGCGCAGCAGCCGCTCCCGGGTCTACGGCCCGGGCTCCGCCGAGTCCCCCACCCTGGTACAGGTGGCCGTCTCCCCGGCCTTCGAGGGGTGCGACTACCGCCAGCTGTTCCACCACATGGTGCTAGATCGCCGCATGCTGCCGCTCGGCCTCTTCCGCGCCGTCAGCCAGCGCGGGCAGCGCTTCTCGTGCGCGATCACCAACCCGCCCGCCGACACCCCTTTGGTGGCGGCGGACCGGGCGTTCGTGGTGTTCGACGTGTCCGGGGGCAGGACCAAGGGCGGGCTGCCGGCGGACGTGCTGTGGTTTTAGATCTCGTGTTGAGATCTGCTGTTGTTCTTTTTTTCTTTCTTTCTTCTGTCGGCGTCTGTGCCCCTTTTCTTTTTCTCTCGTTGGCTTCTTCTCTCGCCTTTTCTCTCGCCTTGCGCAAGTATGTGCTCTCCATCCCTCGTGGCAAACGTACGCCCCCTTCGCTCCAAAGACACATGACGAGGGACACAGAAACACACTGCCCCCTCAAACTTAGAAACACCCTCACAAAACCTGCAAAATAACCCGTTGCTTTTTTCGGCGTCGGCGTCGGCGTCGGCCCAGGTCGCAGCTGTCGCCGCCGCCGCAAAAGGGACAAGGCTCGTCGGTTTTAGCGCGTCCTCCTCTAAGACATGACGCGCCTATGCTGTGATATCTCTTGCACATCAATCCTAGCTCTCGCAAATCGTCGACGAACCCACATTGTCTCTTCTGAGGCCCACGCAGACGAGAGCCAACCACCGTCTGTCGTGATCTCGTGATCGTCGGGTCTCTGCAGCAGCAACAACAGCCGCAAAAACGCGCTCAAACCATGGCACAAGCCGCCGTCAAGGTCGCCGTGCACGTGCGCCCTTTGCTCAAGGCCGAGCGCCTCGCCGGCGCCGCCGCCATCATCGTCGCCGGCGCGGACGGGCGCGTCGGCGTCTCCAGCGGCGCCGGCTCGCCCCTGTCGTTTTGCGCCGACGCCGTGTACGGCGGCGCCGGGGGGGCCGGCGGCCTGCCCTCGTCCGACATGTACGCCGACCTGGTCGGTCCCTTGGTTGAGGGCGTCGTCGAGAGGGCGGAGAACGCGTGCGTCCTGGCCTACGGCGCCACGGGCGGCGGCAAGAGCTTTACCCTCGGCTTTTTCAGCGATAGCGACAGCGACGGCGGCGGCCAAGGCGGCGACTGGGCCCCGCTTGCGCCGGCGGCCATCCGCGACCTCTGCGCGCGCGCCAAGCGCCTGCGCGACGCGCGCGGGCCCGGCGCCGCCGTCTTGCTGGCGTCCTGCGTGGAGGTCTACGGCGACGCGCTGCACGACCTGCTGGCGGCGCCCGTCGCGGCGTCGGCGGCGGCGGCGGCGGACGGCGCGTCCTCGGCGGCGCCCCCCCTCGTCCCGCCCGTGATCGCGTGGCGCGACCTGGGGGGGGAGCGCCCGGGGGGGGGCGGCGGTCTTGGCGGCGGCGGCGGCGGAGAGGACGGCCTCGGCGGCGGCGGAGAGCAACACCTGACGCTCCCAGGCCTCACCGAGCTGCCCGCCGACAACCCGGACGCGGCCGTCGCCGCGCTGCGTCTGGCGTGCCGCGCGCGCGCGACCGCGGCCACCGGCGCCAATGCCCGCTCGTCGCGCTCCCACGCTGTCTTTTCGCTCCGCGTGCGCACGCGCGGCCTCCGCGGCGGCGGCGGGGAAGAGGAGTGCGAGGCGCGCCTGCTGCTGGTGGACCTGGCGGGAAGCGAGCGGCAGACGCGCAGCCTGGTGTCCGGGGGCGCGCGGCTGGCCGAGGCGTGCGCGATCAACCAGGGCCTGCTGGCGCTGGGCAACGTGATCGAGGCGCTCGCGCACAACTGCTCCTCCTCGCTGGCGGCGGCGTCGTTGCGGGCGGCGGCGGCGGCCGGGGCGGCGGCGTCAGAAGCGGCGACAGCAGCAGCAGCGGCGGCGGTGGCGACCGACGGGGGCGGCGACGGCGCGACCCCCGACGAGGACACCGCCTCGGCCGCCGCTGCGGCGCCCGACAATGCTCCGACGCCTTCCTCGTCCTCGTTTGCGCGCCTGCCGCGCCCCCCGCTGCAGCCGCCGCCGCCGCCGCTGCCCGCGTCGGCCCTGGCCCCGGCCCCCTCGCTCCGCCACGTGCCCTACCGCAGCCACGTGCTCACGCGCCTGCTGCGCCCGGCGCTCGGTGGCAGCTGCCGCACGGTGGTGGTCGCCTGCGTTTCCCCCTCGGACGCCGCCTGGCGCGAGACCTGCTGCACCCTCCGCTACGCTCAGCGGCTGCGCGCCGTGCGCACCCGCCCGCGCCGGGGGTCGCTGCCGGGGCCAGCGCCCGACGCGGCGGCGATGGCGGCGGCGCTGCGCGCCGCGCGGGAGGAGCTCGCGCGGTCGCTCGAGGCCCGGGCGGCGCTCGAGGCGCGCGCGGAGGAGGCCGAGGCGCGTGCCGAGGCGCTGAAGGCGCGGCTGCGCGAGGCGGAGGCGGAGGCGCGGGCGGGGGAGCGCGGGCGCGGTAGCGATGGCGGCGGCGGCCAGGAGGAGGCGCCGGAGGAAGAGACAGACGCGCGGCCGCCGCAAGGTTGGGGCTCGCCTCCTGCGTCGCCGCCGCCGCCACCGCCGCTGCCCGATTCGCCGCCCGACTCACCGCCATCCAGTGGAGCGCGCGACGTCGCCTCCCCGTCCCTGCCGCCGCCGCCCTCGACCAAGCGCGGCGGGGGGCAAGGGGCCGCGGCGCGGCGGGGGGGCAAGCCGCCGCCGTCGCCCCTGGCTGCGCGGACGGCGACGCCGCAGACGCAGCACCAGCACCAGCACCAGCAGCACCGGCAGCACCAGCACCAGCACCAGCACCAGCACCAGCACCAGCACCAGCACCAGCAGCAGGCGGCATCCAGGACCGAGTCCGACCTCTCGTGCCCTGCCGAGGCCTACCTCTCGCGCGTCGTCGCCGGCCTGGCGGCCGTCCTCCCGCCGGCGCCGCACGCGCCGCTCTCTCGCGCCGCCGGCAAGGCGAGGGAGGGCGGCGGCGGCGCCGACGAGGACGGGGCCGAGGACGAGGACCAAAGGCCCGAGGGGGATGCTACGGCTGCGGCCTGGACGCGCGCGCTGGAGCTGCTCGGGGCGCAGCAGCAGCAGCAGCAGCAGCAGCAGCGGCAGCGGCAGCAGCGGCAGCAGCAGCACGACCAGCCCGCACCCGCCAACCACGCGCCCGCCGCCGCCGCCGCCGCCGCCTTTTCCATCGCGCTCCGCCTGGCCGTCCGCAGCGCCCGCGCCGAGGCCCGCGCCGCCCAGCGCGACGAGGCCGTGCGCCAGCTGGTCGAGTCGCGCCTGGCGCAGGCGGATGCCGAGGAGCGGCTGCGCCAGGCCGAGGACGAGCGGCGGGCGTTGGTCGCTCGCGGGCGGGCGCTCAAGGCGGCGGCGGCGGCGGCGACAGCAGCGTCGAGACCGACGGCGACGGCGGGCGACGGCGGGGGCGTGATCGGCGCGGCGGCGGCGGCCGTGGGCGCCGCGCTCGCGAGCCTGTCCGGCAGCATGCGCAAGTGAGTTACAAAAAACGCGCACAAATGCATTTTCTTCGGATCAAAAGGGTCTCGCTGGCAATTCTCCCCCGTGCAATTTCTCCCCTCCCGCGTCCTCTGTCGCCGCCGCCGCCTCCCCCCTGCCCCCCGCGTCCGCCACCGTCCCTCCGCCTTTGGTCGTCCGAAAGCGCACGGCCAGGTAGGCGCCGGGGTGCGTGCCAATTCGCGCCTTGGCCCCCCCCCTCGTCGGCGCCGGGACCCAGGATCCGCTGTGCCTCGTGCAGAGCATGTGGATGCGCCCGGACGCTCCTCGCGGCGTCAACAACGGCGGCGGCATGCGCAGCGCGCGCGGAAGCGCGCCAGCGCACCGCGGACGGCCTCGCCGCTGCTGCTGCCGCTGCCGCCGCCGCTGCCGCTGCCGCTGCCGCTGCCGCTGCCGCTGCCGCTGCCGCTGCCGCTGCCGATGCCGCTGCCGCTGCCGCTGCCGCTGCCGCCGCCGCTGCCGTCCTCCGCCGCGCGCGCGTCATCTTGTCGTCGCACCGATCTGCCGCCCCCAACGCCCCCCGTGAAGCGCGCCCGCCAAAGCGGCGCCCCCGCTCGCGTCATGCGAACGAGCGGTACGACGGCCAAGTCGCCGCACTCTATCGGATGACCCGGGCGGGCGCGCCGCTTTGGCGGGCGGGTTACACCGGGGGCGTTGGGGGGAGGCGCGGCGGCGCCTTTTGGGGCGACATGATGGCGCGCGCTGCGGAGGACGGCCGCCACCTCGACGGCCCCCCCGGCTCCTCCTCGCAGTCGTCTCCGGGTGCACATCGCGGAGGTGCGCCCACGCCGCGCCCCGCCCAGCCGCCGGGCGCCGCGGGCACAAAGGGCGGCGGGTTGCTGCGGCGAGCGCGGCGTGGGCGCGCACCTCCGCGGATGTACGTCCCCGTATATATATACATGTACGTCCCCGTATATATACATGTACGTCCCCGTATATATACATGTACGTCCCCGTATATGTACATGTACGTCCCCGTATCGGACTACAAAACGAGGACCCGGGCAGACGGTCGTTGTGCGGGGGGTCGCGCCGGGCGAGGCCCCGCCCTGAGGCCAAGACGCACGACAGCCGCGAGGACAGCTACGTAACGCCCGGGAGATGCCGACAAAAGCCGCCAGAGGGGGGGAGGGAGCGAGCGACGAAAAGAGGCGCCTGTCCGTCAGGCCAGGCTAAACAAAGAAAGGACGATGCGTCGTGTGGCGAGCGGCCGCCCAGCAGCGCAGCCTGTCGCCAAACGGTGCAATCGTCCTTTCTTTGTTTAGCCTGGCCATGAAGAACCTCCTCGTCCGCTAGCCCACAACACGGCCAGTCGATTCGCGCGACCGCCAGCTCCCGCCGCCGCCGTTCAACGCCGCGTTGAGCAGCTGAACGACGAGCGCCTCGCGCGCGACCCTCGCCTGCCCCTCGCGCCGCCGGACCTCCGTGTACAGCGCGAGCGCCGTCCCCGGCTTGGCCAGCCGCCCGACCTCGACCTCCCGCAGGCCCTCCTGGGACATGAGGCGCGCGACGGCCTCGACGACCGCGTCGTCGACGCTCTCGCGCGTGCCGTCGGCCGGGAACGCGTGCGCAGAGTGCCGCAGGGCGGGGTCGCGCGCCACGTCCTCGCGGAGCAGCAGCTCGCGCGCGGCGGGCAGGACCAGGCTGCCCGTCGCGCTCGCGCCCGCGCCCCCCTGTCCGCGGCACAGGAACGCCGAGCGCTCGCCGCCGTCCCCCTTGCCCTCGAGGACGTCGAGCAGGTGCGACAGCAAAAAGGCGTAGACGACCACCGCGTCGGGGTGCCGGCAAGCGAGCACGACGATGGCGGTCCCGAGCGCCCCCGCCCCCGCCTGCCGGAGAGCCGCCCGTGTCGCGTCGAGGCCGCCCCCTTCGTTGATGGCCCGGAAGTGTTGATGGCCCACGCGCCGCCGGCGCCAGTGCCGGGAAACATCGAGACCGAGTTCCTGAGCACGACCAGGATCTCGGCGGCGGCCTTGCCCTCGCCGTTGCGGAAGAAGACGCACACGTCGACCGCCGCCGCCCTTGGCGCGGTCGACCAGTTTGGCCGCGCCCCGCCCTTGGCGCGGTCGACCAGTTTGGCCGCGCCCCGCCCTTGGCGCGGTCGACCAGTTTGGCCGCGCCGCCCTTGGCGCGGTCGACCAGTTTGGCCGCGCCCCGCCCTTGGCGCGGTCGACCAGTTTGGCCGCGCCCCGCCCTTGGCGCGGTCGACCAGTTTGGCCGCGCCGCCCTTGGCGCGGTCGACCAGTTTGGCCGCGCCCCGCCCTTGGCGCGGTCGACCAGTTTGGCCGCGCCCCGCCCTTGGCGCGGTCGACCAGTTTGGCCGCGCCGCCCTTGGCGCGGTCGACCAGTTTGGCCGCGCCCCGCCCTTGGCGCGGCGCGGCGCGGCCAAACTCGAGGCGCCGGCGCCGCTTGCCGTCCTCCTGGCGGTCGTGGACGCTGACGCCGCCGCCGCCGTCGTCGACCCAGATCTCGCGGCGGTAGCAGAGGGACACGAGCTCCTCGCGCGACACGACGCCGAGCCTCTGCGCCCAGTCCAGGCGCAGGAGCGACGACACCCTCCATCCCGTAGAGCAGGTCGCGCAGGTCGTCCAGCGCGCGGCGCGGCGGGGCGTCGCCCGCCGCGGGCGCGGCCGCGGTCGCGGGCGCGGGCGCGCGGGCGCGCAGCAGCTCGAGGATGGCCGCCTCGCCGCCGCCGAGGGAGCTTGGGGCCGCCTGGAGGACTCGTCCGACCTCGCCGCAGAGGGCGGCCGCCGCTGCCGAGTCTGCTGCTGCTGCTGCTCCTGTTGTCCCGCCTCCTCCGGCCACGGGAGGAAGGGGTCCGTCGGCGGCGGCGGCACCGGAGGAGGAGGCGCCGGCACCGGCGGCGCCCTGCCCCGTCGCCCCTCCCGCCAAAAGGGCGCGAGCGTCGCTCACCTGCGCCACCGCGGTCGCCCCGCCGCGCTGCTGCTCCACTGTGTCGTCGGCGATGAGCCGGGTGGGCGCGGCGTCGTGGGAGTCGCCCCCCCGTCTTCCGACATGAAGCGTTTTTTTAGGGCTTTTGTAGTTTCTCTTTCTGCGATCGTGTGCGGTTCAGCCGCAGGGAGGGGGCCGTTGTTTGGGCCCGCGATCGTGACTGTGATTGTGAGGGTCTTACAGTGCGAGGCAGGGTGTTATTTGTTTGGAATGGGGGGGGGTCGACTCTCGAAAACTCTCCGTTTCCGCTACGATGGGCGCTGACAGCCTCGCCGCCGTCGCCGGCGGAAGAGAAAACGAAACGCCCTAGGCCACTCACTCCCGCATCATCGCCGCCAATCCGTCGCCAAACGCCTTCTTCGCCTCGGGGCTGACCGGGTCCCGCCCCAGGTAGATATCCAACAGCGACTCGCACAGCGCGCGCGACTGCACGGGCGCCCGCTCGCGCCCCGCGATGCGCGTCGCGAGCGTGCCGCCGCCGCGGGTCGAAAAGACGATTTCTGTTCCGCGGCCGAGCTGCACGCCGTCAAAGAGGCGGGCAAAGGATTCAAAGGCGCGCGCCTCGCCCGCGGCGCGCAGGGCGGGGGCCAGGCGCTCCTCGAGGGTGCTGACGAACTTGGCGCGGTTGAGCAGGTTGGTCGTGATGACCAGGCGCAGCGTGCGCTCGACGCCCTCGCACGAGGGCGGGCCGCCGCCGCCGCCGCCGCCGCCGCCCCTGGGGCCGTTGCCACCGCCGCCGCCGCCGCCGCTGCCGCCCACGTGGCGTCCGCCGCCGCCGCCGCCGCCGCCGCCGCCGCTGCCGCTCCCGATGAGCGCGTCAAAGGGCCGCTGGTTCGAGGGCGAGGGCGCGCCCGCGGAGCGCAGGGCGCGCTTGGCCGCGGGGCCGTCGACGTATAGGCCCACGGTGTAGACGTTGATGCTCTTCACGCCGAGGACGCGCTTGGCGCGGACGCTGTTTTTTTTATTGTTTTGGTTTGTCGGCGAGTTTTTTGCGGGAGGCGAAGCGAGCGAGAAGCGTTGGCAAGGCGGGGGACGGCGACGACAATTTGTGTTGCAATTCTTGCCCCGGCCAGCCCGGCGACACTCACCCCGTGCCCGTCAATTCCGGGCAGTGGCTGCGCGTGTGCACGCAGTAGTCGCCGGGGAAGTCCACGCCCGCGTGCTGCTGCTCCGCAGACTTGCTGGCGCCGCCGCTGCCCGCCGCATGCACCGAGGCGAGCGGCAGCGGCGGAAGCGGCGGCGCGCGCGGGCGGACGAGCAAGCAGCGCTGCCGCGCCGCCGCGTCCGACGATTGCTGCTGCTGCTCGCGCGAGGCGGCGATCGAGAAGGACAGGCTGGCCAGGGGCTGGGGCGGGGCGGCGCGCTGGTTGTCGGCGGGCGCCTGGCCCGCGGACGTGAACCACATCGTCGGTGCGATGCCGGCTTGCGATTGGCGTTTTGAGAGAAGGGAGAGAGCAGAAGTGGTGGTTGGAGGGCCAATCCGCTGGGAAAGCAGGGCTGGCGTGGCCGAGGGGCGGCAAGCGTCTAGTAGTACTAAGAGGACCAAGAGAGCGGTCAAGGGGCAATGTGGCGTGCTTTGGCGGGAGCAGAGGGGCGCGTGAATGAGGTGACGGCGAGAGTGAGGCGAAGCGGCAGGTAGGACGCCGGCGCTCCGAGCGCTCGGGGGCGGCGGGTTCGATTGCCGGCGGCGACGCGACTAGGCGTCCTTTTGAAACGAGGGTCCCGCGCCCTTATCTCTATCGAGCGCGCCCCTCAACGCGAGACCGGACCGTGCCACGCCAACCACGCCTTCCTTTTTGCGAGAGACCAACCGACGCTGTGATCGCGACGATCGTCGTCGGTTTCGTCACACGGAACATTTTTCTCGTCAGAGTTCCTGCCTCGGGCCCGAGGCATTTAGCGAACGCCAACCGCCCCATCCAGCGCGCGCGCATCCAACAATGAGGCGCAGCAGCAGCAGCAGCAGTGGCGTGGCCGGCGGGCGCGCGGCGGCGACGCTCGCCCTCGCCGCCCTCGCCACCGTGACTGCCGTCGCGCTCGCCGCCGCCGCGGCGCCGCTCGGCGCGGACGCCTGCGACGCAGCGTCCGACCCCGCCTCTTGCGCAGGGCCCGTCGCCGCCGCCCCCTTTCCCGCGCCCGACAGCCTCGACTACTTCCCCGGCGTGCCCAAGCGCATCGAGTACAAGGGGCCGCAGTCGCCCGACCCCTTCTCCTACCGCTACTACGACGCGGACGAGGTCATCTGCGCGCCGGCGCCCTCGTCTTTGTCCGCCAAGCCCGCTGCCGCCGCCGCGCCCAACGCCCCCCCTCTGTGCCAGCCCATGAAGGACTGGCTGCGCATGTCGGTCGCCTTCTGGCACTCGATGCGCGCCGACGGCTCGGACCCGTTCGGCCACGCGACCAAGCGGTGGCTGTGGGGCGCGGCGGCGGGAGGGGGCGACGCGCGACTGGACGAGATGCAGCTGGCGTTCCGCGCGATGCACGCCAACTTCCAGCTGCTCAACATATTGGGCCTGGAGTTCTGGTCGTTCCACGACCGGTGAGCTTTGTTTCTTTGTTATGGTTGTTTTTGTTTTCTTGGCGGGCGGCGGCGGCGGGTTTGCGCGCGCGCGCGCTCTGTCTCTCATCTCGTCTTTTTCTCGTCGTCGTCTCTTTTTTCGCTGACGCCAACCCCCCTCTCCCCAACGCACCCCTCGAAACAAAACCGCAACAGGGACATCGCCCCCATAGGCGCCACCCTCGCCGAGTCCAATGCCCGCCTGCGCCAGGTCGTCGAGGTCGCCCAGGAGCTGCAAAAGGGGACAAACATTTCCGTCCTCTGGGGGACCGCCCAACTGTTTGCCGAGCGACGCTACATGCACGGCGCCGCCACGTCGCCCAACGTCTCTGTGTTTGCGCACGCGGGGGCGCAGGTCAAGAGCGCCATCGACGCCACCGTCTTGCTCGGTGGGGAGAACTACGTGCTGTGGGGCGGGCGCGAGGGCTACTCGACCCTCTTGAACACGGACTATCCGCAGGAGCAGCGGACGCTGGCCGCCTTTCTGCGGATGGTCGCCGACTACGCGAAAAAGGCGGGCTTGAAGGGGCACCTGCTCCTGGAGCCCAAGCCGCACGAGCCGTCCAAGCACCAGTGTGAGTCGTCGGGGGCTGTCTTTTTTCTCTCTTTGTCCTGGCTTGGTTCCTCTTGGTTGAGACCTTTCGGCGCGGGCGCTCAAAGCGCGGCGGGTTTCTTCTTTTCTCACGACGGTTGACGCCCCGATCTCTTCTCTCGCACGCGAAAACGAAACATGAACACCAAAACAACACAACAGACGACTACGACGTTGCCACCACCCTCGCCTTCCTGCGCAAGCACGGCCTCGAGGGCACCTACACGCTAAACATCGAGTGCAACCACGCCACGCTCAGCGGCCACAGCTGCGAGCACGAGGTCGTGACGGCCTCTGCGGACGGCGCTTGGGGGTCGTTCGACGCCAACGCGGGCGACCCGCAGCTCGGCTGGGACACGGACGAGTTCCTGACCGACCCTCAGGAGGCGGCGCGCGTGATGCTGGCGCTGCTGCGGCAGGGCGGCTGGCCGCGGGCCTCGAGGGGGCGCGGCGGCGGCGGCGGGCGCGGCGGCATCAACTTTGACGCCAAGCTCCGGCGCGAGAGCGTCGACCCGTCCGACCTGGTGCTGGCGCACGTGTCCGGCATCGACGCCCTGGCCCGCGGCCTGAGGTCGGCCGCCCGACTGCTGGCCGAGGGCGGGCTGGACGCGCTGGTCGCAGACAGGTATGCCTCTTGGCGCGAGCGCGGCGGCCTGGCCGAGCGCGTGCTGGCCGGAAAGGCGTCGCTTCCCGAGCTCGAGGCGTGGGCGCTCGAGCACCCGGACCTGGCGCAGGACGTGCGGAGCGGGCGGCAGGAGATGGCCGAGCTGCTGGTGGCACGCGCGATCGTTTGATTATGATGTTTTCAAGCGAGAGCGTGTGGAACGTTTGCGGCGCGCGGCGCCAGCATCGGCATTTTTCTTTTTCTATTTTGACGACCGCTGTGCCCCTAGAGCTAGACCGCGCGCCCAATAAAACGAACCCGCATCCGAACCACGACACCCCGTCCTTCTCGAGGGACAACGAGCGCGAGGGACGACCGGCCAAATCGGAACGGTCTCGGACATCGTCCCGCCCGTCTTGCGCCTGCTCCCTCCCCGCGCTCTCTCTCTGCGCGCGCCCTGATTGGTACTGCAGGCAGCTTCTTCCCGCCGTCCGACCCAATCAATCAACCAGGCCGACGCCATGGCGGACCAAAGCCTGCTGTTCGTCAAGCCCGCCTCGTTCCAGCGCGCCAAGGAGTGGGTACCGGGCGAGCTGCGCATCCTCTCGCGCAGCCTGGTGTGGCGGCCGGACGTAGAGAGCGCGTGCGCGCCGCAGTCGGTCCTGCTGGTGGACGTCACAGGTGAGGAGAGGCGGACCACGTCTTTCGGAGGGATGAAATCGATTGCGCCGCGCCGGGGACGACGACGACGGCGCTCAATCGCTCGCTCGATCGCTCAAATCCATCTCTCCCCTCAAACAAACAAACAGGCCAGAAGAAGGCCAAGGGCAAGCCGCTGCTCAAGGTCGAGGCGCCGGGAGCCCCCATCGTCTTCATGTTTGACGGCGAGGACGCGCGCGAGGCCGCCGTCGCCGCGCTGGCGTCGGCGCGCGACGCGCTCGGCCCGCCGCCGCTTGAGCCGTCGTCGGCGGCCGCCGCCGCCGCGCCGTCCGCACCGCCGCCGCCCGTGGCCGGCGCCGCGCCCGCCCCTGCCGGCGCGCGCCCGGCGTCCTCGACGGGCGCCGCGGGGGGCTTTGTGCTCACGGCGGACCAGCGCGCGGCCCTTCTGGCCAGCGACCCGTGAGTTTTGTTCGTAGAGTTTTCCTAGTTCCGCGATCGTGGCGGCGGCAGCGGCAGCGTGTGGTTTGCGAGCGCGCGTCCGTCCGTCCCGCAGCCCCCCCTGCTGCCCTCCTCTCTCCTTTCTCCGCGCACCTGACACGACCAAACCCAATCAAACGACGACAACAAGCAACCAACCAAACCACACAGCGACCTGCAGCAGCTGCACGCGCAGCTGGTGCGCGGCGGCGCGCTGTCCGAGCATGAGTTCTGGCGCGCGCAGGCCGAGCGCCGCGCGGGCGGCGCCGCCGGCGCGGCCGCCGCCGCGCTCGAGGCCGCGCAGCGCCGCGGCCCGCGCGGCCGCATGTTCGACGTGCAGGACGTCGTGCAGGACGGCAGCGTCAACCGCGTCACGGTCAGCCTGACGCGCGAGGTGGCGCGCGAGATCCTCGCCGAGAACGCGGCCGTGCGCCGGGCCTACCTGGCGCACGTGCCGCACAACCTGTCCGAGGAGGAGTTCTGGCGGCGGTACGTGCGCCACTTTTTGGCCAAGCAGAAGCGGCGCAAGCAGGCGCTCGACCGGCAGTCGCGGCGCGCGCGGGCGATCGTGGCGGCCGGGCGGGAGGGGGCCGGCGGCGGCGGCGGCGGGGGCGGGGGGTCGGCGGCGGACGAGGCCGACGCCGAGGCGGCGGCGATGACGATGGGCGCCGAGGAGGAGGAGAACGCGCGCATCTTCGGGGAGGGGCGGCGGGCGGCCGAGGCCGGCGGGGGCGGGGGAGGCGGGGGCGGGGGCGGCGGCAGCGATGACGCCGACCACGCCCCGCTGAATGAGGAGGACGAGCAGGCCGCGGCGCGCGTGCGCCGGCGCGTCAACCCGGCGGTGGACTTGGACGCAGACCTCGGCGACGGCCTGCCGAGCGGGTACGGCCTGGCGCACGGCACGGCGCGCGAGGTCGAGGGCCGGCGGCGCGGGCAGGGCGGGGGCGGCGGCCGGGCCGGTGGGGCCGCTGGGCCGGGCGAGGAGCTCATGCACGAGATCAACGCGCACGGGCAGCACGTGTTGCTCAACCCGCCAGCGCCGGCCGGCGGCGGCGCGCTCGCGGCGGCGGCGCTCGGCGGCGGCGGCGGCGCGGGCGCGGACGCCCCCGTCCCCGGCGGCGTGGCGGCCGCCGAGCCGTCCGAGGAGGTCCTGCGCCGCATGCAGCGCGACCAGGGGCGCACCCTCGACGACCTGATGCCCCAGCCGCAGGAGCAGCTCGAGCGCCTGAACATCACCGACCCCCGGCGCTACTTTGGAGGGGGAGGGGGCGGCGGCGGCGGCGCCGCCGCCGCCGGCGCCGGCGGCGGCGCCGGCGGCGCTGCGGGGGCGGCTGCGGCCGGCGCGGGCGCGGCGCGGGCAGCCGTGGCGGCGGTGCGGATTAAGCCGGAGCCCGGGGCGGCGGAGGCGGAGGCGATGGACGTGGACGGCGCTGGCGGCGGCGCAGGAGGAGGAGGGGGAATGGGGGCGGAGGAGGACCCCCCGGCGGCGGCGGCGGCGGCGGTCGGGCGGCTCGAGGCGTCGCTGCTGCGGCGGGCGGCGGCGGCGGGGCAGCAGCAGCAAGGGCAGCAGCAGCAACACGCAGCAACCTCCGCCGCCGCCCCTCCGCCCCCGATGGACCCCTCGCTGGCCCTGGTCGCGCTGCTCGAGATGTCTGGCGCGGCCAACGCGGCCGCCGCGCTCGCGCTCGCGCCGCCGCCGTCGTCTTTATTTCCGGGCGGCGGCGGCGGCGGCGGCGGCGGCGGCGGCCTCGGCTCTGCGCCGGCGGTCGCCGGGGCCCTGCCCCCGCCCTCGCTCGCGCGCGCCCCCGCCGACGCCCTCCCCCAGGCCGCCCTCGGCGAGATCCGCGCGCGCGCCCTGGTCGTCAACGAGCTCCTGCGCCACCTCTGGGCCTGCATCCCGGCCAACACGCAGGCCAGGCAGGCCAAGGTGACGCGGGTGACGCAGGCCCTCGGCGCGCAGTACGATGCGGTGACGCGCGGGGTGGAGGCCTCGGCCCCGGCGCGGCGGGCGGCGGTGCTGCAGCTGTCCCGGCCCCTGATGGAGGCGATGGACCGGGCGCTGGACGCGGCGCGGGCGGTGCAGGAGGCGGTCAAGCGCCGGGAGCGCGCGATCGCGGCGGCGGCGGCCAAACAAGAGGCGGCCGCGGCGGCGGGCGCGACGGGAGCGGGGGCAAGCGATCGCGTGGCCGCTGCAAAGGGCTGACGGTGGTTCAGCTCCGCAGGCGCCGGCCTCCTTCCGATCTTCGTAGTTGCGTATCTTCTTGCTCCTCTCGAGCACGGTGTTCGTAGCACCCAAGCGCCAGCGCTCCAGCTCAACAACGGTTGCTCCCCTGATCACACTGGTCCTCCTCCTCCGACACCAGCGCCCGTCCATCCACGGGCCAAACCGGCCCTTCACCCATCCGCTCGCGACCGAAAGAAAGTCGGGTTGCAGAAGCTCGCGAAGCGACACCAGCGCACCAGCGACCGACCGCTCGAGATGGGCGATGCGGTCGATGGCGCGGCCGACGGCGACGGTCCGCGCGCCGCCGTCGCGGCCGCGCCGGTTGTAGGCGCGGCCGCCCTCCCGCCCTTTGCCCTCGAGCGCTTCTTCGCCAAGCACGAGTTCACCGCCCGCCACCTGCTCTGCTGCTCCGACTGCGAGCCGTGGACCGTGCGCGACCTGCTCACGGCGGCCGGAAAAGGCAACGAGGCCGAAAGCGCGCTCCTCGACCTCCGACCAGGCTACACAGAGACGCGAGGCCTGCCCGCCCTGCGCGCCGCCATCGCGGGACTGTACCCGCCGCCGTCGCCCGCCACATGCCGCCGCTCGACCCCCCCGCGCGCGCGCGCGCGGCGTCCTTCTGGTCCTGACGCCCCCAGGAGGGCATTTTTCTGGCGACGCAGGCCCTGGCGCTGCGGCCGGGCGAGGCCGTGGTCGCGACCCGGCCGGGATACCAGTCGCTCCACGCCGTGGCGGAGAGCTGCGGCGCGCGCGTGCTGGCGTGGCGTCCACGACCGGCGGCTGCGGCGGCGGCAGGGGGCGCAGATGGCGGCGGCGAGGACGGCGGCGAGAACGGCCGCAGGTGGCGGGCGGCTCGCGTTCGACGCGCGCGACCTCGAGGCGCTGCTACGCCCCCTGATCGACGCGCCGGACGACGACGGCCCCGACCCGCCGCCGCTGCTGCGCGCCGTGCTCGTCAACCTCGTCTGCCACAATCCCACGGGCTCGCTCGCAACAGACGCGCTCTGGGGGCGGGTCGCCGACCTGCTCACCCAGGCCGGCGCGGCGCAGCGGCGGCGCGCGGCCGCGCGCGGCCTCGCCCCGCCCCCGCCCATCGTCCTGTTTAGCGACGAGATGTACGCGCGCATGGAGCCGTGGCGGGACGGCGGCAGGAGCGACGACGGCGGCGGAACTAACGACGGCGGCGGCGCTGACGTCGGGGGCGGCCCGGCGGAAGAGCCTTTGCCGCCGCCGCCGCCGCCGCGCGTGTCGACCGCCCTCGACCTGATTTCGAGCGACGGCGGCTTCTCCCCCGTGGTCCTGTGCGGCCTCTCGAAATCGTGGGGCTGCCCGGGCCTGCGCCTGGGTTGGCTCGCGACCCGGTCCGCCCCGGGATTCCTCGACCGCGTGTCAGAGCTCCGCGACTACACGACGATCTGCTCCCCCGCGCCCTGCGAGCGGCTGGCGCTCGCGGCGGTCGGCGCCACCGAGTTTTTGACGCGGGCGGCGCGGCGGCGCGTCGCCGGCAACGCGCGCCTCGCGGCCGACTTTTTCGGGCGGCGGTGGCGGCGCGCGTTCGAGTGGCCGGGCGCCCCGGACGCCGGGCCCGTGTGCTTCCCCGCGGCCAGGCCGGCGCTGGTCGAGGCGGCGGGCGCGGCGGACGTCAGCGCGCTGTGCGACCTGCTGGCGGCGCGGGCGGGCGTGCTGCTGCTGCCGGCGACGGTGTACGCCGACGACGGCGGCGGCGGCGGCGGGGAGGAGGAGGAGGGTCGTCAGGCAACGGCTCTGCTCGCCGGCAGGTTTCGGCTCGGGTTGGGGCGCGACGGGTTGCGCGCCTTTGGACGCGCCTGGCTGGTGAAGGTCGTCGGCGTCGCCGGCGCGCTTTCGCCGTGCGCCGAGAACACCAACGTCGGTTGAGGTCGGTTGATGTCCCTTCCATTCCCCTTCGGCAACGTTGTAACATCACACGCTCGGACGCGCACGCGCACACGCATCAACCGCAACAGCAACACAGCAACACATCGCTCTGCGGAACACAGAGTCTCGTGAATCAGCGCGATCCGTCCTCCTTTTACCTCTGCTGCACGCGCGCCGGCCCCGCTCACTCCCAGCAACCCAGGCTGGTGCCTGGGTCGTGATCCACGGGACGGGCCGTCCGCGCGCGCCGAGCGCACAAACATCTATCTCGTCCCCCCGCCGCTCAGCGCTCCGGGGTCGGCGGCGGCGCGCCGGCGGCGCAGGCGCGACGGGCGCAGGCGAGAGGCGCAGGCGACATCAGAGAGAGCGCCAAAGAAAGAAACAAAGAAAGGACGATGGTCTGCTTCACCCTCTACGTCTTCGACCGCACCGGCGCCTGCCTCGCCTACCGCGAGTGGCTCCGGCCAAAACCCGTGAGCCGCGGCGCGGGAACCGACGCCGACGACCGCCGCCAGATGTTTGGCCTGCTCTGGACGCTCGCCAACGCCTGCGCCGCGCTCGACCCGACCGCCGACCCCCGCCCCTACCTCGGCGCGCCCCGGCGCCTGGGCGCCGGAAGCCGGCTGCACAGCTTCACGGCCGCGGGCTGCTACAAGCTGCACTATCTAGAATCGGCGTCGGGCCTTCGGGTGGCGCTGTCGACGTCGCCGGGCGCCGGCGACCTGCGCGCGGCGCTGGCGGACCTGCACGCCGAGGTTGTGGCGCCCTTTTTGGCGCGCAACCCGCTCGGGGCGCGGGGATTCGCGGAGGCGGCCGAGAGCGCCGAGCGGGCGGCGGCGGCGGCGGCGGCGGCGGGACGGAGGCGGCCGCCCGCGGAGGCCAACGACCCAAACGGGGCGGCGGAGGGCGCGCTGGCGACCGAGCCGTTTTTCGAGGCGGTCGACGCGTTTTTGCGGGCGCGGGGCCTCTTGCAGCAACAATGATCGGTGCTCCAGTGATTCAAAATAACACGTTTTAATCAAAATCGCTGCTCTCGTCGCTGTCGGCGGTGCGCCGGGCGAGCGTAGAGCGCCGCACGCCGCCGCCGCCGCCGCCGCCCCCTTGTCTCCTCGTCGCCTCGACCCCGTCGTCCTCCTCCTCCCCCTCTCCCCCGACGCCGCCGCCTCTTGCCCCGCCGCCAAAGCCCGCGCGCCGCGCCATCTGCCCGGCCAGCGCCAGCATCTGCTCCTCCTGCTCCCGCTTGCGCTGCGCAAACGCCGCCGCCTCCGCCTCGGCCGCCGACCCGCCGCCGCCACCGCCGCCCGCCTGCTCCTCCTCGTCGTCCGCCACGTTGCTGCACACGCGCCCGTCCCCGATCACGTTGAGCGTCAGCGCCAGCTGCTCGGGCGTCACCCGCCGCGCCCCGCCGAACGACGCCAGGCCCGACACGTGCTTTCTGCACGCGCCGTGGCGGTAGAGCAGCAGCGCCGGGAGGTGCGAGTCGGGAGGTGCCGCCCCGCCGCCGCCGCCGCCCTCCTTTTGCCGCAGCACGCCCGCCGCGGGGCTGCGCACAAAGTGCGTGCGCGGGTACTTGGCCGCGATGTCCGCCAGGCACAGGTCCATCACCGCGCACCCGGCGTGCCCGTCGCGGTACAGGTGGCAGACCACCCAGTGCAGGCGGCTGGCCTCGGTCACGCCGCGCACAAAGGCGGCGGGCGGCAGCTCGTCGAGCGCGCCGAACCTGGGGGCGGCGGCGGCCGCGCGCAGCTGGGCCAAGCGCCGCTGTCGGTGGCGCTCGAGGGCGCGGTCGTCTCCCGGGAGCTCGTCCTCGAGGCGCTCGAGCTCGGGCGCCGTGCGGCCGTCGAGCCAGGCGCGCGCGGCGGCGGAGGACGGGTCGCGGCGCGCGGCGGCGGCCGGGTCGTCGCGCTCGGGCGCAAACGGCGCGGGCTTTGGCGGCTTTGGGCGCGGCGCAAAGTTGCCCAGCTTGACCTGGATGTCCTCCCACTCGGTCGTCTCGCCCTCGGGGCCCCTGTAGACCGTGTGGCCGAGGTCCTCGCCCATTTTTTTGGGGCGCGGCGGATCAAGGCGGATCGAGAGAGAGAGGGAGAGGGAGGGTGGTTTGCTCTTGGATTCGTGTGCGCGCGCGCGCGCGCGTGTGACGTGTTGGTTGTCTGTTTGTGCGTGCGCGCGCGCGTTCCGATGGACGGTGACGAACACCTGAGATAAGCAGAAGGGCTTGTCTGCGCAGCGGTGTCACGCGCGACACTTTATGGAATTCGGCCTAGGCGATCGGCGCTCTCGCTCGGCGCTCGGCGCTCGTCGGCGCACGAGTCAAAACTTTCGGCTTTTGCGCGCGATGTAATTATCGGATTTCACGACCTGGGAACACCTATGTCCCTGTCGATGTCTCAGACGGGGAGGGAGGAGGTGGCGCGTCTCGGAAGAAGCGACGGGTGCAAACGAAGCAGGGAAGCGCCCTTTCTTAGTCTTGTGTTCCCCGGGGCGGCACGCGGGACAGCTGGGAAAAAAAAAAGCGGGCTGGGGACGTCCGCCCCCGCCCCCCCCCCCCCCCCCCC